>ENA-OUQN01001482-OUQN01001482.1-human-gut-metagenome-genome-assembly--contig:-NODE-1482-length-13904-cov-4.326811_pt1 | contig 13904 bp, 12 predicted proteins | sample MGYA00237950_ERZ548832 | MGnify/ENA primary metagenome ERZ548832 (study PRJEB26490, sample SAMN05194703) | human gut metagenome | biome: terrestrial biome; feature: human-associated habitat; material... | reverse complement strand
GTGTATAAGAGACAGGGTGTCGATGAGCTCTTTCAGCTCCAGAACAGTCATAGTCTTGACAGACTCGACAATGGCAGTGATCTTCTCAGAAGCCATGGTAGTTACCTCCATAAATTTTATAGTTTTAAGCGGCGCGGTTTGTATTCAAGGAGCGCTGCGCCGGTGCGCTCAACCTGCTAAACCTAAACTTAGGCAGCAGTCTCGTCCTGCTTGTCGACGATACCCTGCAGGGCAACAGCCAGACCGCCAACGATACCGTTGAGGGAGCCAGCCAGCATGGAGAGCAGGCCTTCGCGGTTGGGCATGGTAGACAGGCTCTTGATACCTGCAGCATCCATGACCTGACCATCGCAGAAGCCGCCCTTGACGACGAAGCGCTTGGACTTGTCGGCGTCAGCAAACTTGCACAGGATGCGAGCAGCAGCAGCCGGATCCTCCGGAGACAGAGCGATAGCCGTGTCACCCTTGAAGTACTCGGTCAGACCCTCGTACTGGGTGCCCTTGACGGCCAGGCGCAGCATGGTGTTCTTGACGACCATGTAGTGCACGCCAGCCTCACGCAGCTCCTTACGCAGCTTGGTGTCATCAGCAACGCTGATGCCGTTGTAAGCAACGACAACACCGGCCAGAGAGCCTGCGATCTTCTCGTTCAGATCAGCAACAAGAGCCTTCTTAGCTTCCAGAATCTTTGCACTGGGCATTTGAAATTCACCTCATTCCACTTACAGATTGGTTTCGGTAAGCGGCTTTTTATGTGATATACAGAAAAAAGCCCCTTCCCGTCGCCGGGAAAGGGCTTGAAAGCATTGCAATCAAACGCACGTTTCTCGGCAGGTGGGTAAAACCCGTTATGCCTTGCGGCACCTGCTGTCTCAAAAACAGCTTAATTAGTATAGCACGCGAACGTGCGTTTGTCAAGCGGTTTTTGAAAAAATGTTTGAAAAGGCTGTTTCATTTCCATTTACATCATGATTTCTGAAAAATATTTTCACTTGTTTTCTGTAAGCGGCTTGTTTTCTTTCACTCTTTGTGTTATAATAATGTCGGAACAGGAAAGGTTTCTGCCCATGATGGAAAGGTTCAGTATTTCCCTGTCAGCAGGGCAGGAGGGAGGTTTTCCCAATGGAAAACGGAAAGATTACGATTTACGACGTGGCGGAGCGCGCGGGTGTCTCCATTGCCACTGTCTCGCGCGCTATGTCCGGCGGCAGCATCTCCGCCAAGTCGCGCCAGAAGGTGCAGGAAGCAATAGAAGCGCTGCATTATCAGCCCTCCACCGCGCATTCGCATCCGCAGGGGCAGGAGAAGCGCACCGGCACGCTCGCGCTGGTCATCGGCGATTTCGACAACCCGTACTGCTCGATGCTGATGCGCGGCGCGGCGGGCTGGTCGGCCGCCTGCCTTACCAGCAGCTCTGCGCTGGCAAAGCGGTCGGCGCGCATGGTCCTGCCCGGGAACAGCTTCGCATATTCCTTTTTGGCCTTTGCCTGCGCACGCACGCCGGAAATGCCCACCCGGCGCAGCTGGCCCAGAAAAACGAATGGCGGGAAGGTGTGTGCCAGCTGACGGCCCTTGCTGACAAAGTAGCGCAGCGGCCAGCTCATCTTCCAGAAAGTGGAGCTGGTCACATTGTTCAGTGTCTTTTCCAGATCCTGCTCATGGCTGCGGCTCAGCGAAAGATCACTGCGCAGGCGTTCCAGCTGAGCCGTCTGCTCTTCGCTGGTGCGCTCGGCCTGCTGCATCCGCTCTCGCAGATCGTCCAGCGTCATCTCGTAGCCTGCCAGCAGCTGCTGTGCATCCTGCACAGCGGCGCTGCGGCAGAACAGCGCGGTCTGCTGGGCTTTGCCGCGGTTCTTCCACTCAAAATCCCGGTACAGGCCCTGTGCGGCCAGCTGCTTTGCACAGTCAGCCATGGCCGATGCATCGGTGCATACCAGCAGCACCTGTGCACACTGCAGTGCGGGCAGATCCACCCATTCCGGGTCCTCCACCACCAGCAGGGCAGCGGTGCCCTGCTCTGCATTCTCCGGCAGCAGCTGTGCGCCGGCCTTTTCCAGTGCTTCGGCCAGTGCGCCGCTGCCGCCCAGCACCTGAATGCTGGCAGGGGTCAGCTCCCGCACGATGCGCTGCGCCAGTGCACGGCAGCGCTCGGCCTGTCGTTTGGTTTCTTTTTCCTGATCCATTCCGATCTCCGCTCCTATGGAACTTTTTTATCTTAAAATGATCTCTCAAAAAATCACACGATTTATAGTATACCAAATCCGGCATGATTTGAGAAGGTTTTGCGCGCATTTCTTTGCAGTTTTCCACTGCTTACCAGTGGAACAGGCTGTGCAGCCAGCCAAAGAACCCACCGCCGGAGCTGCCGGAAGTGGAAATGCTCACACCCGTGTAGTAGTGGCTCAGGATCTCCCGGTAGCCCATGCCCTGCTCCTGTGCGTAACCCACAGCACCGCACTGGCTCATGCCCACGCCATGGCCAAAGCCGTAATAGGTCATGCAGGGAGTGCCGCTTTCGTCCGCGCCAAAGTCGAAGCAGTAACGGGAGGAAACGAACTGGCCGATATAGCGGTAGCTGCGGCCATTGGAAACAAAGGTGTTGTACTGCACAAAGCCGCCCAGATCCTTGTGGGTGGTGTCGGCGCTGACGTAGGGCTCGCCGGTGCGGCTGTCGTTATATTCTTTATAGGTATAGTCTTTTCCGATGACCCGGCGCAGCTTGTTGTGGTACTGCTCCTCGTAGGGGCTTTCTACGCTCTGCAGATACGGCACATCGGTGCCCCATGCGTCCCGGCTGGAGCAGGTGCCGTACACGCCGGTCTGGGTGTTATAGCCCGCACTGGCCGACCACACGGCGTCGCAGACGCTGCCGTTGTAGGTAAGGATCTCATTTTTCACCGGTTCCACCGCCCTGCGGATGGCTTCCCGTGCCGAGGACGGGATCTGGTCCACCGGAGTGTAGATGAGCGCATTGGAAGAGGAGCCGTACTGCTTGTGGTATTCCAGATAGGAATGGATGGCCACCGCCTGCGCCTTCCACGCCTGCTGGGCGGCGCTGGCGCTGACATAGCTGCCAATGGAGCCAAGCTCCGTGTAGGTAATGCCCACAAGACAGTCCACAAGGTTCAGCGTGACATTGCGCTGCAGGCCTTTTCCCTTGATGTTGAGGTAAGGCATGGTGATGGTATCACTGGTGCCAAAGAGCCATGCAAGGCAGTTTTCCTCCTCGGCAGGGATCAAGGTCGTGTCCGCGCCACCCATAGTGGTGGCTGCCGAAGCCGCCGGGACCAGCACGCAAACGCACAGCGCTGCTGCCAGCACAAACGCCGCCGCGCGGCGCACAAACCGATGCAGATGTTTCAAAAGTGATCTCCTCCTGTTTTTTGCAGATTTCCGACCGTGTTTTTTACAGTGTAACACAGCCTGCGCCTGCGGGCAAGGACTGGACTTTCGTTTTCACATCTGGACAAAGAAGAAACCGGAGGGCCTTTCCCGTTCGGGCAGCTCTCCGGTCTGATTTATAAGGTCTCCGGCCGACGACGCATGGCATCGTCGATCTCGTTCTCGATCTCCCGCAGGCAGTCCAGCAGCACCGGATTGAACGCCCCGGCCTCGCCGGTGCAAAGCATCTGCACTGCAGCCGCGCAGGGTACCGGCGGCTGGCTTCCGCTGCCAGTGGTCAGCGTTTCGTAGGCATCCGCAAGGCCGACCACCTGTGCCGCAATGGGGATCTGTTCGCCAACCAGCTGGTCCGGGTAGCCGCTGCCGTCGTACCGCTCGTGGTGCCAGCGGCAGATCTGATAGGCTACCCGCACAAAATCTTCGTCGCGGTAGGCATCCAGCTCTTCCAGCATCCGTGCACCCAGCAGGGTATGCTGGCGCATGGTTTCTTCATCCTCCGGCGTGCGCGGCTCCGGGCTGTTCAGGACCTGCTCCCCGATCTCCATTTTGCCAATGTCGTGCAGCACCGAGGCCATGCTGATGGTACGGCGCATCTCCTGCGTCAGGGGGTAAGTCTCGGTCTTTTGCACCAGATGGTCCAGCAGCATTCCGGTCAGGGTGCTGATGTGCTGCACATGGGTGCGGCTCTCGCCGTTGCGGCGCTCCACCACCCGGCTCAGAATGCCGATCATCATTTGGCTGCGCTTTTCCTTTTGCGACACCTGATCCGCCACCATGGCGCTCAGGCGGCGCTGCTTTGCATACATGCGGATGGTGTTGGTAATGCGCTGATACACCACCCTTGCATCAAAGGGGCGGCTGATATAATCGGACGCACCCAGATCAAAGGCGCGGCGCACCGTGTCCACATTGTCCTCGCTGGAGATCATGATGACCGGGATCTCTTCCAGCATTCCGCGCTGGCTCATGGCTTCCAGCACGGTAAAGCCGTCAATGCCGGTCATGTGGATATCCAGCAGCACAACGGAGATGCCGGTGGGGTTCTGTTCCAGCAGGCGCAGGCAGTCCTCGCCGGAAGCCGCTTCGGCAGTGTCGAACTGGCTGTTCAGCATCTGGCTGAGCAGCATCCGGTTCATGGCCGAGTCGTCCACGATGAGCACACTCTGGCGGCTGTGGGTGGGCTGCAGGGCGTGCGGCTCCGGCTGACGCTCGGTGATCACGGTGTTTTTCTGGATGCGTGCATAGTGCATCAGCCGTTCCGCGTGCTGCACCGCATCGTCCACATTTTCGTCGTCGATCCACACACCGCCAATGCTGGCCGACATGCGGATGCGGGAGTAGCCCGGCACGCTGGCCGCCTGCAGCTGCAGACGGATTTGTTCCAGACGCGGGCTGAGCTGTTCCTGCCGGATGTCCGGCAGCAGCAAAAGCAGCCTGCCGCCGTCGTAGCGGATCAGGCGGTCTTTTTCCGAAAGGCCGCGCCGGATGGTGCTTACCGCCGTTTCCAGCACACTGTTGCCCGCACCGGAGCCGTAAACATCGTTGGAGAACTTCAGATCGTCCATATCCAGCATCGCCACACCGGCGGTAATGCTGCGGTAGCGGTAGTTCTCATCGTAATAGGTGCGGTTGTAGGCACCGGTCAGCGGGTCGCGGTAGCGCTTTTCCCGCTCGTCGGTAATGCTGTTGAGCAGCCGCTCACCGTTTTCCGGGTCCAGCAGAACACTGCGGTCGATCTTGCGGGTCAGCTCCAGCACACAGAGTTGGCCATCCACCTGCACGCAGCTGGCCGTGATCTCGTACAGCTCCTGCCCAAAGTATTCCAGCCTTGTTTTCCGGGTGTTCTTTTCCAGCGCCTGCCTTGCCACGCAGTTTTCACACGGACGGCTGCGCCGCCACTGGGCATAGCAGGGCGCGCTGCCCTTTTTGCCGCCCTGCACCTCGTCCGCCTTCATCAGGCGCACCGTCATGAACACCTTGCGGAGCTGGCGCATTTCCTCTTCCATCTGCTGGCGTGTTCTGTTTTTCTTGCTCATCATCGCATATCCCCCGCTGCAAAACCGCGCGTTTTGGGCCGCACGGCATTCCTTCACGAATAACATTATACTATTTTTTACCAGAATACGTCAATCTTCACCCCTTGCAGCCTGCGGTGCGGAATGTGTCGTTTTGATCCTGTAAAATCAACGTAAGCTCTTTATTTTTGCCAAATTTCCTCATCAGACACCGTACTGTGCCGCACAAAGCGACGCAAATTGGGGAGTGCAGTTTTCCGGCCGTCTGCTGCCCGCTCTGCTCGGGAACAGTCCACGTGTTTCCGCCGGAAACTCAGTCTTGATTTTGTGCGCAGAATCCGCTATAATAGTAACGTTCTTTTGAATTGCATATCAGCCGGTGTGTCGGAATGGCAGACGAGGGGGACTCAAAATCCCTTGTGCTAATAACACGTGTGGGTTCGACCCCCACCACCGGCATAAAAAGGAAGCCCTCCAGCTTGTCTGGGGGGCTTTCTTTTTATCTGCGGCGTGTGAGCGGGTTGAACAGCACGACCCTGCACAGCAGGGGAGCAATCAGCCCTGCGGGCTGTTGCTCAGTGCGCGGGAGACCCCCACCACCGGCATAGCAAGCAGCTCGAAATCGAAAGGTTTTGGGCTGCTTTTCTTTTTCTGCTCAGTTTCTTATACTTTGGTGTTTTCTGGGAAGATGCGGAATCATTTTCAGTTGTTGACCCGCTGACAGCCTGACACATTGCCTACAAGCACCGATTTCTTTGCGGAAACCGGTGCTTTTTGCAGTTGCACTTTCCCCGGGAGATTATTATACTTATAAAAAAGGCCGGGATGCTGCAAGGACAGGAGGGAAAGCGTATGGCACGGAACAAAACCGCGCAGGGTGGTATCTCCCTGCGCCGCAAGGTCACGGCATGGCTTGCCGCGATTTTGCTGGTCACCATGCTTTCTACTGGCATTGCTACCATGGCAGGTCAGTGGACGGTACGCTCCTTTGATATGCTGCTGGCCGACAACGCCGTCTGCTACACGGTGCAAAACGCCCTCAAGGACGAAACACAGGCCTTTGCTCGCTATGTGCGCCAGCCTACTTCTGAAACCGAACAGGCCTATACCGCCGCCTGCACCGCTTCCGAGCAGAGCCTTGCGGCCCTGCCCTTCGATTATGCCCGCATCGGCGAGGAGCGCTATGCCCGCACATGGAATCTTTTGCAAGGGTATGCGGGCTATCGGCAGGAGCGGGATGCCTTTTTGCAGCTTTCCCCCTCGGCAGATACCTATATTGAACAGATGTACCATGTGATGGCACTGCAGGACTACCTTGCCGAGTATGCACTGCGTCTGACACAGGCCACGCTGGAACAGGAAAACGCCCTTTACAGCAGCACGGCGGCTCACATCCGGCATCTGCCGTGGCTGTATCTGGGGCTGTTCCTGACGGCGGCTGTACTGGTGCTGCTGCTCATCCGGGTGCTGAGCCGCGCTGTTGTGCGTCCGCTGCTGCGGCTGGCGCAGGCTTCCCGCAGCATTGCCGAGGGCGATTTTTCCAGACCGGACCTACCGGTGAAAAGCAGCGACGAGGTGGGGCGGCTGACGGGAACCTTCAACCAGATGAAGCACGCCATGGCGCAGCAGCTGACCACCCAGCAGGCTTTGCACCGGGAAGAGGTGCGGAACCTTGCACTGGAAAAGGATCTGGAGCACACCCGGCTGGAGGTGCTCAAAAGTCAGGTAAACCCGCATTTTTTATTTAACACCCTGAACATGATCTCCTGTATGGCACGGCTGGAGGATGCTGCCACCACCGACCAGATGATCGTGCATCTGGGCAGTTTGTTCCGGCACAATCTGCGCACCAAGCGCCAGCAGATCACGCTGGAGGAGGAACTGGACGGGCTGGAGGACTACATTTATTTGCAGCAAATGCGGTTCGACGGACGCATTACCGTAGAAAAAAGCATCCGGGTGCAGCCTGCGGCGGTTTTGGTGCCGTCCTTTATGCTGCAGCCGGTGGTGGAAAACGCTTACTCGCATGGGCTCAAGTCCTGCGAGGAAGGCGGACGCATCCTGCTGCGGGCATGGATGCAGGGCAAGGTGCTGGTGCTCACGGTCGCGGACAACGGCAATGGGATGACCGCAGAGGAACTGGACGCCGTGCAGGCAAAAATTGCCCAGAGCGAGCAGACCGGCCGCAGCATTGGCCTTGGCAATATTTCCCGCCGCATCGGGATGCTGTATCCGGGCGGTAAAATGCAGGTATACAGCCGCGCAGGTCACGGTACTGTGGTGCGGTTTGAGCTCCCGCAGACGCAGCAGCCGGAAGAAAAGGAGGAGACGCTCTCGTGAAGTGCAAATTGCTGGTGGCAGAGGATGAATTGATCGAGCGCAAAGTGCTGTGCCGGACCTTGCAGAAGTATCTGGGAGATCTGATAAGCCTGTATGAAGCCAAAAACGGCAGAGAGGCTCTGGAAATTTTTGCCCGCGAAGCGCCGCAGGTGGCTGTGCTGGACATTGAAATGCCGGGTCTCACCGGGCTGGAGGTGGCGCGCAAGATCCGTGAAACAGACAAAAATTGCGCCATCCTGTTCCTGACCGGCTTTGATAAGTTCGACTACGCACGGCAGGCGATCTCTGTGCGGGCGATGGACTATCTGCTCAAGCCTTACAACGAGCAGGAACTGGTATTCGCGGTGGAGGATGCCATCCGGCAGGTGTCGGTGCCGCTGCCTGCCCACCCGGCACAGCCCCCTGCGCCTGCAGAGCCCCTCCGCCGGGAAGAGGACGAGGATATGCGCACCGCCATCATCCGTGCCGAAATCAGCCGCTTCATCGACGCTCATTATAGGGAGGATATCTCCATGCAGGATGCCGCCGCTGCGCTGCGCTACTCGGACGCCTACTTCTGCAAGCTGTTCAAGCAGTGCTTTAAGGTAAACTTTTCGGCCTACCTGAACGAATACCGGGTGAACAAGGCGCGCCAGCTGATTTTGGACCCGCGCCTGAGCCTGAAGGATATCGGCGCTGCTGTGGGTTACAGCGACGCCAACTATTTTACAAGGGTGTTCAAGCGCCTGACCGGCCAAACCCCTTCGGAATACCGCGTAGCCGCAGCGGAAAAAGCGGCACAAGGATAAATCGGATTCAAAAGAAGCGCTCGTTCTTTCCTGCCTGTGAACAGGAGAGGAACGGGTGCTTTTTTGTTTTTGCCAGTTTTTTTCGTCCAAAAAACACAAAAATTGTACTTGGATACAACAAAGACAAAATCGTACTGCGTTTCACAAAATAATCCGGTTTCGCAAAAATGAACGAGTTGTTAAAATATAATCATAGAAAAAACGTGAAAAGAGAGGATGCCATTCATGAAGAGAAGAACGTTTCTGTCGCTGATGGGCGCGGCGGCACTGACCAGCAGCATGATGCTTACCGGCTGCGGTGCCGGCTCCGGTGACGACCGCAAGATCGTGCGCATCGGCCATGTGCAGTCCCAGACCCACCCGGATCATCTTGGACTGGAAGCCTTTGCCAACTACATCAACGAGAAGCTGGGCGATAAGTACCGCGTGGAGGTGTACCCCAGCGAGCTGCTGGGCTCCCAGACCGAAATGGTGCAGCTGACCCAGACCGGTGCCATCGACTTTGTGGTGGCGTCCACTGCCATCATGGAGACCTTCAGTGCCAAATACCAGATCTTCAACCTGCCTTACCTGTTCTCCAGCGTAGAAGCCTACCACGAGGCGATGGACGACCCCGAGGTGACGGACCCCATTTTCAAGACCACTTCCAAGGCCGGTCTGGAAACGGTGGCATGGCTGGATGCCGGCACCCGCAACTTCTACACCATCAAGACCCCCATCAACCAGCCCTCCGACCTGAAGGGTCTGAAGATCCGCGTACAGCAGTCGCCCACCAACGTGGAAATGATGCGTCTGCTGGGCGGCACCGCTACGCCCATGGGCTTCGGCGATGTGTACACCGCCTTGCAGGCCGGTATTCTGGACGGTGCCGAAAACAACGAGCTGGCTCTGACCGATAACGGTCACGGCGATATCTGCAAGTATTACTCCTACGATATGCACCAGATGGTGCCGGACCTGCTGGTGGCAAACTACGCTTTCCTGAACGAACTCAGCGACGAGGAGCGCGCGATCTTTGAAGAGGGTTTCCAGATCGTGAAGCGCACCGAGCAGGATGCTTGGGAGGATGCTGTGGCTGAGGCGAAAGATAAGGCCGAGAACGAGCAGCACGTCAACTTTATTTACCCGGACACTGCACCGTTTCAGGAGGCTATGGCCCCCCTGCACGATTCCGTGCTGGCAGCAAACCCGGAACTGCAGCCCATTTATGACCTGATCCAGCAGCACAACGCTGCCCACACTGCGGACTGAGGAGGAGCATCATGGAAAAACTGAGAAATACCCTGAACAAGGTGCTCAACCTGCTGGCAGGTCTGAGCATGACGGTCATGGTGGTGCTGACCACCTATCAGGTCATCGTACGTTATATTTTCAACTCTCCCTCCACATGGTCGGAGGAACTGGTGGGTTATCTGTTCGGCTGGAGCACCATGCTGGGTGCCACCATCGTCTCCGGCGAGCGCGGCCACATGAACATCCCCGTGCTGGTGGACCGGTTCAACCCCACCATGCGCAAGGCCTTCAACATTTTTGCCGAGATCATTGCGTTCGTTTTCTCCGCGACCATTCTGGTGTTCGGCGGTTTTCAGGTGTCCCAGCTGGCTATGGGACAGCAGACCTCCTCGCTGGGCGTAGCTGTGGGCGTGTTCTACTGGGTCATGCCCATCTGCGGCGTGATCATTCTGGTGTATTCCGTGCTGAACATTATCGGCATCGCCAACGGCTCCATCTGTCTGGATACCCCGGAGGATGCAGACTTTGCAAAGGTGGAAGCCGAAATGGCTGCCGATGCCGACAAGGAAAATAAGGAGGACTAAGCTGTGGCAATTCAAGCGTTACTCGTAATTCTGGCAGTGCTGCTGGTGCTGCTGTTCCTCGGCGTGCCCATCTCGTACGCCATTGCAGTCTCTTCTCTGACTGCCATCCTTTCTTCCATTGACCTGAACGTGGCCGTGCTGACCGCTGCCCAGCGCACCTTTGTGGGCATGAGCAAGTTCAGCCTGACCGCCATCCCGTTCTTTATTCTGGCCGGCAACATCATGAATCAGGGCGGCATCGCTAAACGTCTGGTGGATTTCGTCATGGCCATTCTGGGCAAGATGCCCGGCGCACTGCTGGTGACCAACATCGGCACCAACGCTCTGTTCGGCGCCATCTCCGGCTCTGCTTCCGCTGCGGCGGCTGCTGTTGGCTCCATGATCCGCGACGGTGCCGAGGAGCAGGGCTACGACCCCGCCGTGACCGCTGCCACCAATGCCGCTTCCTCCTGCTCCGGTTTGCTGATTCCGCCGTCCAACGCCCTGATTACCTACTCTCTGGCATCCGGCGGCACCTCTGTGGCTGCGCTGTTCATGGCCGGTTACATTCCCGGCATCATCTGGGCGCTGTGCTGCTGCGTGGTGGGCGTGCTGCTGGCGGTCAAGCTGGGCTATAAAGGCACACCCGGCAAGTTTGACTGGAAAAATCTCGGCATCTGCACCCTGCGCGCTCTGCCTTCCCTGTCCCTGATCATCGTGGTCATCGGCGGCATCATCGGCGGTGTGTTCTCTGCCACCGAAGGCTCTGCCATTGCCGTTGCCTATGCTCTGATCCTTGCTTTCTGCTACCGCTCCATCAACCTGAAGAGCCTGTGGAAGATCATCGTGGACTCTGCCAAGATGTCCGGCATGGTGGTGTTCCTTGTGGGTGTTTCCAACATTCTGGGCTGGGTCATGGCCTTTTTGCAGATCCCGGATGCGGTTGCAGCAGCCCTGCTGAGCCTGACCAGCAACAAGTACATCATCCTGCTCATCATGAACGTGATCCTGCTGGTGTCCGGCACCTTTATGGATGTGACCCCGGCCATCCTCATCTTCACCCCGCTGTTTCTGCCCATCTGCCAGAGCTTTGGCATGAGCACCATCCAGTTCGGTCTGATCCTCGTGTATAACCTTTGCATCGGCAACATCACCCCGCCTGTGGGCAACGCACTGTTCGTGGGCATCAAGGTGGGCCGCACCTCGCTTTCCAAGGTCATGCCGTACATGCTTATGTACTATGTGGCCATCATCGGCGGCCTGCTGCTGGTCACCTTTATCCCGGCAGTGTCTACCGCACTGCCGCAGGCAATGGGCCTGATGTAATTGAGACATCTCCTTCTTCTCCTAAAAAAGGCGGTACCTGCTTTGCGGCGGGTACTGCCTTTTCCTGTCTCTTGCACAAAGGCAGCCTTGTGCGCTATACTATCTGCAAAGGGAGGGAGACACCATGCGCAGACGGACTTTTTTAGCCGGGCTGGGCTTTGCAGCCTTGCAGCTGGCAGGCTGTGCCGCAAAGCCGCAGACCACACCAGACTATGTGCTGACCTATGCCGACAACCAGCCCGCCGGGTACCCCACTACGCAGGGCGCGCAGTATTTTGCAGACCTTGTGCAGCAGCAGACCGGGGGCAAGGTGGTCATTCAGGTCAAGTCCGGCGGGGAATACGGCACGGAGCAGGAAGTCTGGCAGCAGCTGTCCATTGGCGGCATTGATTTTGCCCGGCTCTCCCTCTCGGTGCTGGCAGCTGACCTGCCCAAGCTGAACGTGCTCCAGCTGCCCTGCCTTTATGAGGATGCCGCCCACATGTGGCGGGTGCTGGACGGCAGCATCGGGGCTGAGTTTTTGCAGGACTTTACCGCGCAGGGGCGCGTGGGCCTGAGCTGGTACGACGCGGGTGCCCGCTCGTTTTATGCCCGTCAGCCGGTGCGCAGCCTGAACGATTTACAGGGCAAGACCATCCGCGTGCAGGATTCGCAGATCGTGATCGACATGATCCGCCTGCTGGGTGCAGTGCCGGAGACCACGGCGTACAGCGACGTCTACTCGGCGCTTGAGACCGGGCAGATCGATGCCGCCGAAAACAACTGGCCGGCCTACTATTCCATGGAGCACTACAAGGTGGCACGGTACTACATGGCCGATGAGCACAGCCGCGTACCGGAGGTGCAGCTGGCTTCCGGCCGCACATGGGATGCACTGCCGGAGGAATACCGGCAGATCCTGCAAGCGTGCGCCCGGGCATCGGCGCAGTATGAGCGCCAGCTCTGGGCGCAGGAGGAAACAGCCGCCCGCAAAGCAGCCCTTGCAGGCGGCTGCATCGAACTGCCGCTGCCCGAAGAAGAAATGCAGAGTTTCCGGCAACATGTACAGCCGCTATACCGGAAATACTGTGCCGACTATCTGCCGCTGGTGGAAGAGATACAGGCAGAGTGACAACAGAGAAAGGGACGAGTCAAATAAAAAGGCTCACAGCTTTGAGGTTATGCTGCATGGAAAGACGCTGCCTGTGCAATGTTACAAGAGATGATCTTGCAGAACCGCAATCACTCCAGCATCATCCTGTGGGGCATGCGCATCAACGAGAGCATGGATGACGATGCTTTCTATAACCGCACCAACAAGATCGCCCACCAGCTGGACCCCAGCCGTGCCACCTCCGGCGTGCGATACCATCGGCGAGCTGCTGGAAACGCAGGAGCACTTTTCCCCCTCCAAGGCAGCCGCTGTGCGGGACTGCCTGCTGGCCGCCGGAAAATATGGCTTAGCGGGACTGCCGCTGGCTTACAAAGTCAAATTCGGCTGGTGTATGCTGCACTACAAAATGACCTTTGAGGATGGCGTGGCGCTTTACGGCAAATATGTGGGCAACTGGGGCGGCGAAGCCACCCGCTGGCGGTTCGATGCCGTGCAGGACGGCAACGTGGTGCGCAGCGTGACCCTTTGCCCCAGCGCAAAGCTGCACTTGGAGGTCAAGGCCAGCCGGACGACCCTGCGGGAAAAAGACACTTACGATATGGCGGCTGTCCGGGTACGGATTCTGGACGAGAACGGCACCCCCGCCCCCTATGCACAGTTCCCGGGGCAGTTTGCGGTGGAGGGCAACGCCGCCCTTGTCGGCCCGCAGACCGCCGTGGCAGAGGGCGGCATGACCGGTACTTATCTGCGCACCGTGGGCACTGCCGGAGAAGCCCTGCTGACCGTTTCTGCCCCGCAGACCCAGCCCGTTGTGCTGCGGTTCACCATTGAAAAGGAGGATGCTGTATGGAACTGACCCTGAAACAGAAAACCGCATTCGGTATTGGTGCCGTGGGCAAGGATATGGTATATGCCCTGTCGGCTTCCTACGTCATGTATTATTATCAGGATGTGCTGGGGCTTTCGGCCAGCTTTGTGGGCGTTGTTCTCATGGCAGCCCGGTTCTTTGATGCCTTCAACGACCCCTTTATGGGCGTTCTGGTGGCAAAGACCCGCACTCGCTGGGGGCGTTTCCGTCCGTGGATCTTTTCCGGTACGCTGCTCAATGCGCTGGTGCTCTACGCCCTGTTTGCCGCCCCGGTGC
>ENA-OUQN01001480-OUQN01001480.1-human-gut-metagenome-genome-assembly--contig:-NODE-1480-length-13922-cov-3.733324_pt1 | contig 13922 bp, 11 predicted proteins | sample MGYA00237950_ERZ548832 | MGnify/ENA primary metagenome ERZ548832 (study PRJEB26490, sample SAMN05194703) | human gut metagenome | biome: terrestrial biome; feature: human-associated habitat; material... | reverse complement strand
GGGAATACCGTAAACCTTGCCGTCTTTTGAGGTAACTGCAAGCGATTTATCTTTCAAATGTTTATAAAGTTTACTGTCGGACAAGTCGGCACAATATTCCTTCCAATTCGCATAACCCTTAGGGCCGTTGATTTGGAATAACGTAGGAGCGCTCTTGGTTGACATTTTTGCAGTGAGTGTTGATTCGTATTCATTATTCGCAGCAGTTTCAACTATTACCTTGACACCGGTTTCCTTTTCATATTCATCGGCAATTTTTTTATAAACATCGGCAACCTCCGGCTTGAAATTAAGATATCTTACCGTGACGTTTGCATTGTTTGACTTTGTTGTGCTGTTTTCAGTATTATTATCGTTGTTTTTACCGCAAGCGGCAAATACAAGAACGCTTGAAGCAACCAAAACAGCACAAAGAAGCGCTGACACTGTTTTTTTGATAAAACTCATAAGAATTCCTCCACTTATTTTTCATTATGTTTTCAAGGATATTATGTTCACATTATGAAAATTTATACAAAAATATAGACATTGAAAATATGATATTGTATAATAAGAATTGAATTAATTTCACTATTTTTAAGGGGAAAGACTATGAAGTTTAAACACAAAATCGATAAATTCGTATCGACATTATCTGAAAGAATTTCAAGCGGCGGAGTATCTCAGCTTGAAGTTAAGGCTGAGGGCGAAAGAGATATATTCGGCAATATGCCTGCCCTTGCAAGAAAAGCGGCGGCAGAAGGTATCGTACTTTTAAAAAACAATAATGCCCTGCCCTATAAGCCTGATACAAAAATTTCTGTTTTCGGCAGATGTCAACTTGATTATTTCTATGTCGGCTACGGCAGCGGCGGCGACGTTAACGCTCCATACTTTGTAAACGTTATTGACGGAATAAAAAATGCGGGTGGCCACGTTAACGAATGGCTTTTGGAATATTACAAGGATTTCACTAAAAACAATCCTGCACCTCACGGCTTTTGGGGTCATTGGCCTATGAATTTTGAAGAGCCGAGCCTTGATGATAAAATGATTGAAAGAGCAAGTGAAGAAAGCGACGTTGCACTCGTTGTTATCGGTCGTGCCGCAGGTGAGGACAGAGAGAACACGCTTACCAAAGGCAGTTACTACCTTACCGATGAAGAGCGTACTTTATTAGACAATGTTTGCAATCATTTCAGCAATGTTACTGTTTTGCTTGACTGCGGCAACATTATTGATATGCAGTGGGTACTTGACTATGAGGAAAGGCTTAGAGGTATAATTTACGCTTGGCAAGGCGGAATGGAAAGCGGTAATGCTATTGCAGACGTGCTTTTTGGCAGAGTTAATCCATCAGGCAGGCTTACAGATACGGTTGCTGTAAGATATGAAGATTATCCAAGTGCAATGCATTTCGGCAACAAGCTATTTAACACTTATGTTGAGGATATATTTGTAGGTTACAGATATTTTGAAACTTTTTCTAAGGAAAAGGCGCTGTTCCCGTTTGGTTACGGTTTAAGCTATACTAATTTTGATATTGAGGTTTTGGATTTCAAGGCTGACAATGACAAAATTAAGGTTGAAGTTAGGGTTACGAATATCGGCGATGTAGCGGGAAAAGAAGTGGTCGAACTTTATGCAAATGCACCGCAGGGTAAGCTTTCAAAGCCTGTTATGAGCCTTGTTGCATTTGACAAAACAATTAATCTTGAACCAAAGGAAAGTCAAAAAATCACTCTTGAAGTGCCTGTTTATCTACTCGCTTCATTTGACGATACGGGTGCTACGGGGCACAAATATTCTTACATTTTGGAAAAGGGCGAATATAAATTCTTTATCGGCGAAAATGTAAGAGACGTGGATGAGGCAGGCTCTTTTGAACTAAAGGATGACAGGGTTTTAGAGGAGCTTGAAGCTGTTTGCGCTCCAAAGGAGTATATGGACAGAATTGTTGCGTTTAAAGTCAACGGTTCATTCATTCCCAAAAAGGTTGCACTAAAGCCGGAAAAGCCGTATCTTCGCAAAAGAATACTTGATAATCTTCCTAAGGAAATCGGTCACGTTGTTCATAATTACAATTTTTCCCAAGTTAAATCGGGAGAAATCAGCGTTGAAAAATTTATATCAAGCTTAACAAATCAAGAATTAGAAGCGCTCACACGTGGAGAGGGCGGAATGGACAGCAGCTACGGCGTTACAGGCAATGCAGGCGCTTTTGGCGGAATTATCCCTGAGCTCAACAAAAAAGGCGTACCTGCCGTTATTACTACCGATGGACCGGCAGGAATAAGAATAAGAAAATACACCTCTCTGTTGCCATGCGGAACTGCACTTGCAAGCACATTTAATACACGACTCGTTGAAGAACTTTGTTCTGAAATGGGCAAAGAGCTTAAAAATGCAGGCTCAAATGTGCTTTTGGCACCGGGAATGAACATTCACAGAAATCCGCTATGCGGCAGAAACTTTGAATATTTCAGTGAAGACCCATTTCTTACAGGTAAAATGGCAGCGGCTTTTGTCAGAGGTATTCAGTCAAGCGGCGGCTCGGCTTGTCCTAAGCATTTTGCGTGCAATAATCAGGAATCGAGCAGAACGATTAATAACTCCATTGTATCTCAGCGTGCACTTCGTGAAATATATCTTAAAGGCTTTGAAATTTGCGTAAAAGAGGCTAAACCTTTAAATATTATGACGAGCTACAACAAAATCAACGGAGTTTGGAGTCATTATAACTACGACCTTGCCACCACAGTTTTAAGAAAGGAATGGGGCTTTGACGGCTGTGTTATGACTGATTGGTGGATGAAGCACTCCGCAAGCCATGAATTTCCCAATCTTCGTGATAACGCTTATCGTGTACGTTCGCAGGTCGATGTTTATATGCCCGGCTCATTTAAGAGAACGGAGAAAAAATATAAGCCTGACAATTCCCTTTTGGAAACTATCGGGCTTAAAAACGGAATAACAAGAGGCGAGCTTGAACGTTCTGCAATCAATGTACTTAATATGATATTAAAGCTTGAATATTAATATTATTTTTCCGGCAAGCTCTAAAATATATTTAAGCACAAAAAATCCCCGAAGAAAATAAATCTTCGGGGATTTTTATTTGAAACATTACTTTTTAAGTTTAATGCCTTGTAAATCAAGCTTATCGATAACAGTATTAACGATATCCATAACTTCTTCACGGGTAAGAGTTTTCTCCGGATGAGAGAATGTTATACGTGTTGTGATTGACTTAGCATCGCCGTCAAAATAAGTATCAACAACCTCAATCTTTTTAACAAGGTTGCTCTTAGCATCTTCAATAGCAGCCTTAATAGGAGCAAATTTATCTGTTACGAATGAAAGGTCTATTTCCATTGCAGGATATTTTGACGGTTCTTCATAACTGATGCTTGAATTAGCAATTTGCGCAAATTCCTGAATGTCAATTTCAGCAAATACGATTGAAGCCTTTTTATCAAGTTTCTTTGATACTACAGGGTGAACGATACCGATAGTACCGAGTTCCCTACCGTCGCAAATAATTTTATTAAGATTTCTTGGGTGCTCATAAGAATGAGCCTTAGCAGCAGGGGCATAATTAAGTGATTTGTGTTTAATGTTATCGGTAAATGTTGCAAGCATATCACGAAGTTCAAAATAAAGCTTTTCAACACTCTTTGTTTTACTGAAAAGAGTAATTGCAAGCATTTTATGCTCATCAACAAGGCCGTCACTCTTAAGACCATTAGCAACTCTGCCAATCTCGAACACGCCAAAATCAGGCGCATAAGAGGTATTATATTTAACCTGGCAAAGCTGAGTCGGCACTATTGAGTTACGAATAGTTTCAATATTAGGATTTGTCGCATTAACAAGCTTAATATTATCCTCAACTTCGATGCCGAGAGCTTTATATTCGTCATAATAAGCCCAAACGTAAGAATGAAGTTCGTGAAGATTGAAATGATTTACAAGAATGTCCTTAATCTTATCCTCATCTGTCTTTTCGATAGTGGGACGAACAGGATAAAGAGGAGCAACGGCGGTATGAATTGCAAAATTATCATAGCCGTAAATTCTTGTAATTTCCTCGATAATATCAGCTTTGATTGTAACATCTTTAGTAGCTCTCCAGCTTGGAACAACCACGCTGAAATTATCGTTATCAACCTTAGCGTCAAAGCCTAATGAAGAAAGAGTTGAAATAATGGTATCGTTGTCAATTTCAATACCTGTATATTTATCAACAAATGCCTTATCAAAGTCAAGCTTAACGGTATCATAATGAAAAGCATATTCATCTGTAAGAGACGATACAACCTTAACGTCCTTATCAACGTCAGTCATAAGCTTAACAAAACGGGCAATAGCCGGAACCGTCATTTCAGGGTCAAGGCACTTTTCATATCTCATTGAAGCGTCTGTTCTGTGAGCAAGGCGAACCGTTGACTTACGGATTGAAACGGCATTAAACGTTGCAGATTCAAGAGTAAGAGTATGGGTATCATCAACAATTTCGCTGTCAAGACCGCCCATAATACCTGCAATTGCAACAGGCGTATTATCGTTGCAAATCATAAGTGTATTTTCATCTATATTTCTTTCAACACCGTCAAGAGTTTGGAAAGTGAAAGGAGTATCAAAACGTTTAATTCTAATCTTTTCAACCTTGCGGGAATCAAATGCGTGCATAGGCTGACCCATTTCAAGCATAAGGTAATTAGTAAGGTCGGCAAGGAAGTTAATAGCTCTCATTCCGCAATAGAAAAGACGGATACGCATATTAACGGGAGATACGCTTGTGTTAATATTTTCAACCTGAAGGCAAGAATATCTTTGGCAAAGCGGGTCCTCAATTTTCATATTAACCTTAGGCAAATTATTATATTGAGTTAAATCAACGGTTTCAAGCGGTTTAAGCTCTCTGCCTGCAAGAGCAGCAAATTCACGGGCAATACCGTAATGACCCCAAAGGTCGGGACGGTTTGTAAGAGATTTATTATCAACCTCAAAAATGATATCATCAACCTGATATGCTTCTTTAATATCGGTACCGTTGGGCAAATCGTCTGTAATTTCCATAATACCGCTGTTGTCGTCAGAAATACCGATTTCGTTTTCACTGCAACACATACCGTTTGAGATAAAGCCTGCAAGCTTTCTCGGTGCAATCTCAATATCGCCGATTTTAGCGCCAACCTTTGCAAAAGCGGTTTTAAGACCTACTCTTACGTTAGGTGCGCCGCAAACAACGTCTGTAAGCTCGCCGTCACCTGCGTCAACCTTAAGAAGATGAAGCTTTTTTGAATCAGGGTGATTTTCTACAGATTTAATTTCAGCAACAACGATGCCGCTGATATCCGAACCCTTGAAGAAAATCTCATTTTCAACCTCTGCGGTGGAAAGAGAGAAACGATGGATAAGGTCAACCTTATCAAGACCTGTAAAATCAACAAAGTCTGAAATCCAATTCATTGATAAAAACATATTTAATTCCTCCCCTCTTAATTTTCGTCGTCAGTAAACTGCGATAATGTTTTCAAGCTACCGCTGTTTAAATCACGAATGTCTTTAATTCCGTATTTCATCATAACAAGCCTTGTAAGACCTAAGCCAAATGCAAAGCCTGTATATTCATCAGGGTCAATTCCGCCTGCTTTAAGAACCTCAGGATGAATCATTCCGCAAGGGCAAAGTTCAAGCCAGCCGCTGTGCTTACAGCTCGGACAGCCTTCGCCGCCGCAGATAAGGCAACTGATATCAAGTTCAAAGCCCGGTTCTACAAACGGGAAGAAGCCCGGACGAAGTCTGACCTTAATATCCTTTTGGAATACCTCTGAAAGCATAGTTTTCATAAAGTAAATAAGATTTGAAATAGAAATATTCTTATCAACCATAACGCCTTCCATTTGGAAGAATGTATTTTCGTGGCAAGCGTCCGTCGCTTCATTTCTAAAGCATCTGCCGGGGAAAATAGCCTTAATAGGTACACCGTCATTAACAAGCGCATCTCTGTACTTCTTATAAATAGCATTTTGAGCGGCAGAAGTCTGGCTCTTTAAAAGCTGACCGTTAGTAAGATAATATGTATCCTGCATATCACGGGCCGGGTGATGCTTAGGAATATTAAGCGATTCAAAGCATTCATAATCTGTTACAATCTCGCTGTAATCCTCAACAGTAAAGCCCATTGACTTAAATATTCTTTCACATTCTCTTTGAACAAGAGTAATCGGGTGATATGAGCCTCTATCCATAACCGGCGGCATAGAGAGGTCAAACTCAGGCATAAGCTCAATTTCCTTTTGAATTTCCTTTTCCTTAAGCTCCTGAGTTTTCTCTGTAATTTTTTCGTTTACAAGACCTTTAAGCTCGTTAACCTTTTGACCGAATACCTTTCTTTCATCATTAGAAAGCTCTTTCATACCCTTAAGAAGGTCTGTAACGCTGCCCTTTTTTCCAAGATATGATACTCTGATATTTTCAATATCTGCAAGATTATCAATCTTTTCAAGTTCGGATACAAACTTTTCTTTTAGTTCTAAAATTTTGTTATCCATAATTTCCTCCGTTTTTTAACAATAAAAAAATCGCCTCATAAAAATGAGACGAATAATATCCGTGGTACCACTCAAATTGCACAAACAATGTGCCACTCAAAATCCTTAACGCAGATATACGCCCTACTTTTCATAGGAAGCTCGTGAGTCGAAATTCATTGATAAAAGCAATACGGCACTTTCAGCATATGCACCGTTCTCTGAAAAAGCAAAATTATCAACTACTTTTGGCTTGCGCCCTCAGTCATTGCATTTAATTTATACAAAGATTTTAAACCAAAAAGCGTTTTAAGTCAAGTATTTTCGAAATGAAATTTAAAAAAGGTATTGTAATTTTAGGCAAATATGTATATAATTAGTGTATAATGCTTTATAGGGAGGTGACTTTACCATGACTGATAAAACTATGACTTTTAGAATTGGTGACGATCACGAAGATGTTATGAAAGAAACTTTGACAGAAGTTTTTGACGCTTTGCAGGAAAAGGGCTACAACCCTATCAACCAAATTGTAGGTTATATTCTTACAGAGGACCCAACATACATCACTACTCATAACAATGCAAGAAGCTTGATAAGACGGCTTGACCGAGATGAGCTTTTGGCTGCAATGGTAAAGTCCTATCTCGATTAAAATTAAAGGAGGGTTATCTTTGGCAGAAAGCAAGAAGGAAAAAATCATTGAATACAAAGGTAAGCCTTTGGTAAGATGTGGCAAAACAATTTACTACGGCAGTATGAGCGACCCTTATGTAATTTGTCTTAACATTCTCAGCGATGAGGATATAAAGGGGTTAAAGGTATCGGGCAAGGTTGCAATCCAGCTTATTGATACTGACCCGTCGGTTACATCACCAAAGGAAAAGATTATTAAAAAAAGTGAAAAGCAAGGTCTTTTCAATGCACTTGATTTAGGTGCAGTTTGGCTTGAAAGAGCTTTAAAAAAGCAATAATCTAATGGAATTAAGCGTCGTATAAACGGCGCTTTTTTTATTTTCACTGCAAATAAAATACCTTTTAAGCGCTATAGTCTATTAATTATATAAATGCTTTAAAGCATTGTAGTATTTAAAAATTTATGATATAATAAACGTCTATGATATAACTTAAGGGGAAAATTATGTCCAATATATCCAATATAATAGTAGCTATTTATAATTTCCTATGGGGAGATTTAATTACACTGAATTTTAAAGGGACAAGTATCGGTATTCCTTTGCTTGTAATCCTTCTTATTCCGACGGGTATTTATTTTACCGTTCGCACAAGATTTATGCCGATTAGGAAGTTGCCGCAAATGGTGAGAGCGCTCGGCGAAAAGAAGGACGATAAAAGCAATCTGTCAACCTTTCAAACGCTGATAGTATCAACTGCTACAAGGGTTGGTATGGGTAATCTTGTCGGCGTTGTTGCGGCAGTATCCGTCGGTGGCGCAGGCGCAGTATTTTGGATGTGGGTTTCGGCATTTTTAGGTGCGTCAACCGCTTATGTTGAGGGAACGCTTGCCCAACTTCACAAGAAAAAAGACCCGCTTTACGGCGGCTATCACGGCGGTCCTGCTTACTACATTCACGACTTTGTGGAGCAAAAGAGAAAGAAAAAAATCAAAAAATCTTTTATTGCAATTTTATTTGCGATTTTCGGTTTAATTTGCTGGTGCGGAATAAGTCAGGTTGTCAGCAATTCCGTTACCTCGGCTTTTAAAAATGCTTTTTCAATTCCTCCGATTTACACAACCGTTGTGCTTGTAATTATTGCAGCAGTGATTGTGCTTAGAAAAAACGCAACGGTCAGGGTGCTTGATATTATTGTGCCGATAATGGCAGTCGTATATTTTCTTGTAACAATATTTATTATAGTTAAAAATATTAATTTAATGCCGGGTGTATTTGAAAGAATATTTAAAGAAGCGTTTGGACTGAAGCAGGTTGCAGGTGGCGGCTTCGGTGCTGTTTTAATGAACGGAATTAAGCGTGGCTTATTCTCTAACGAAGCAGGCTCAGGTTCGGCTCCCTGTGCGGCAGCGGCGGCAGAGGGCAAGAAGCCTCAAACAGTCGGTATGGTTCAGTCGCTCGGAGTGCTTATTGATACAATCGTTATTTGTACCTGCACGGCTATGATAATGCTTTTAGTTCCCGAAGAAATAACAAAAGGCAAGCAAGGAATGGACCTTTTGCAATGTGCTATGGACTATCATCTCGGAAGCTTCGGCACAATATTTGTTGCAATTATTTTGTTTTTATTCAGCTTTTCAACCTTTATAGGTATTCTTTTCTATGCAAGGTCAAATGTGGCATATATCTGCGGCAACAATTGGTGGAGCCAAACGCTTTATAAAATAGTTGCGCTTGTAATGCTTTTTATCGGCGGACTTCAGGCATATACAATTGTTTGGGATTTAGGCGACGTGGGCATAGGTCTTATGACAATTGTTAATTTAATAATCATTATCCCTATGTCAAATCAAGCAATCAAGCTACTTGATAAAAAGGATTAAAATAAAAATTAAGCGTCATCAAAGGAATTTTCCAATGATGACGCTTTTTTGTTAGTTATCATTTCATTTAGGTTTATCAAATCAAATTTCGCCTTTTAAGCTCTTCGTAAATATCAAGCTTATAAATAGGCTCGTCCTTTAAAATTGAATACTCCTCGGACGAAAGCACCTTTTGCTTAAATTCATCAACATTTTCTACCCAATCGGCACGTGAAAACTCGCTTATTTTGCTTGACGGCGGATAAATTACATCAACGTGAATTTGATTATACCCCTCACCCTCTGCCTCATACTGCCTTACAAGTGAGAAATAATAAAGCTCGTCGCACGTGAACGAAAAAATACCCGTTTCAAAAAGAAGCTCGCAATCATTCAAATCAATTTCGCACATTTTGCAAAATGCATCCAATATCTCGTAAAGCGTGGTTTTAGTTGTAATATTTTCCTTTAAATAAGTTAAAATATCCATATTATTTTAAGAATAACTCCTTATTTTCCTTGCAAACACTTTCTGCGTTTAAGATTTAATCAGCCATTTTAATTTTAGCAATAGTAATCGTCATTTCTGTTTATAACGTATCACAACGTAGCGATAAAAATAATGTTAAATCAACGATTTAACATTATAATCTAATATTTTAGCCACGCCATTGATATTTTTCTAAATCCACCTTGCCGGCAATCACTTCAATACCCTCGCTTATAAGCAAATCCGACTGCACCCTTAAACCGCCAAAGGCGAAATTTTCTGTCAGTTTACCCTTACTGTTTACAACACGATAGCAAGGTATTTTTTGAGGGTTTGGATTTTTATGAAGTGCATTACCTACTGCTCTTGCATAATAGGGATTGCCGCAAAGTGTAGCTATTTGCCCATAAGTTGCAACCTTCCATATGGTATTTTCGAAACTATTTTGTATATTTTTTCATTTAATGTCATAATTTTACCTATATTTAAAATTACCTGTCCATTTGCCACAATAACCACAAGACCAGCACTCATATCCGTATGGAGATTTCTTCATATATTCTTCCCAAGTTATTTCTCCGTTTTCATATTGTTGGCAATACTTGTTTGATATATTGTTTCTATATTCTTCAATCTCATCCTTAGTGTTAAACCACTTTCCCATATTGCCACAACTAACGCTATGATTATTATTATTTGTGCAGTGTTCTTCTTTTTGAATATTATCTTTGTTACATTTTAACTCTTTCGGAATTTTTATGCTCTTTACTTTAGACCATTTTGAATATCGAGTTTTTTTATTTGATGATTTATATGTTCTTATTCTGAAATAATATTTTTTGCTTTCCTTTAGATTTGAAATTTTCTTAGAAGTTATTTTTGCTTTTTTAATCTTAATGGATTTTTTATTCTTTTTAAACTTACTGTCGGTTGAATATTGGATTTGATAGCCCATGATTTTAGATTTCTTTTTCCACTTGACGGTAACGGTATTTTTCTTAACTGATAAAGACGAAATACCGACAGTTGGCAATGCTGCGGCAAACGCCGTAATCGGAAAGCAAACGCTATATATCATTATTATTGATAATAAAATTGATGTAATTTTTTTCATTTTGATAACCTCTGTTTGATTATTAAAAATTTTTCTTTTCTTAAATACGTTGATAAGCTTCAATTCGGTTAAAGCCGACCTTATTTGTATTTCTCTTACCATTCACGAAGTATTTATAAACTTGCGTTTCATTATCAAAAGCATTCAAACACATATAGCGTTACACTTGATTATCGCTGAAAAGGTTAGCAAATATTTTTTTACAATCTGCGACACATAGTAACCATTATTAAATTTAACTATCCATTTTACAAGCTCACTGTAATAATCATACCAAGAGTCACAAATTGCATTACCAATCGGAGCGTATTTATCATTATGAATTGAATGAATTTTCATCAAATTATCTACAATCTCGTCAGGAAGCTCAGACTTATTTTTCCTCATAATAAGTTGAAACATATTTGCAAAAAATCGACCTTTATAGTTAAAATATAGCATAGATAATACTTGTTGTCAATGCAACTATATATTTGTTCGACAGGATAACAGGCATAAAAAACTGCGAAGAATTAAATCTCCGCAGTTTTTTCTTTGCTGAAGAACAATAAAAATGCACCGAACAAAAGTCCGATGCATTTAAATCCCTCCGTCGCACTTCGTGCGCCACCTCCCTTTACAAGGGAGCCTTAAAAGGTAAAAATTATTTTATTTCTTTCTTCTTGCAGCTTTGCGCTTAGCAAGCTCAGCCTCAAGTTCTTTACGCTTACGCTCGTTTTCAAGCTCCTTAGCCTTTTCTTCAGCCTCGACTCTTGCCTTTGCCTCATCATAATGAGCGGCAATTTCATCAAGATGCTTGAAGTTTTCCTTTTGCTCAAGAAGCTTACGGGAAGTGATATAAGCGTCTGCGGCACGGTTAAACATAGCGTGCTTATCCATTTCAGCCTTAGAAGCCTTACGTGCCTCTTTACGCTCGTTGGCATACTTATTCATATCAGCCTTAATCTTAGCAATCTCGCCCTTATCCTTAGCCTTTTTAGCCTCACGAAGTTCCTTATTAAGCTCTTCAAGTCTGTCATCGCACTTATCCTCAACATTGAAGAAGCCCTCAAGAACAGACATTTCAGGCTCTTTGAACTCATTAACCGAGCCAAAGTGCTTAAGATAATTCTTATGGGAAGCAAGCTTTTTCTTAGCAAGCTCAATTTCGACCTTACGGATTTCCTTATGCTGCTCGGTATCCTTTGGAAGAGCCTTAGCAGCTGCAAGTTCAGCCTTAACAGCACTAACGTCCATATTAACGATACCGTCAAGACCTGCATCATATACCTTTTGATAAAGGTCAACCTGACGCATTACATTTTCAGAATTGAACTTATCAAGCTCAGCGCAAACGAATTGTGAGATTTCGATTTCCTCATTATATTCAATTGCCTCACGGTAAGCCTTTTTAGCAGCTTTCTTTTCCTTGCCCTTAAGGTGCTTATAATCCTCCTTAGACACCGGCTTAGGAGTAGCTGTTGCCATTTCCCTTGCATTATTAACAAGGTCGACAGCCTCAACAAGCCCTTTATCGCTCAAAGCATCGTTAGCATAGTCCTCAAAAAGAGCACGTACCTTAAGCACACGAACAACAGCCTTTTGCTTCTTCTCTGTAAAATCATAGAAGAAGAAAGGAATTACATTAAGTGTTGCACCGATAGCAGCAACAATAATAAGCACACGAAGAAGAGGAATAAGAACACCGTCAACGTCATAAAGAGCGTTAGACGCATTAAAAATATCCTGACCGTTGGCCGCCTGATCATGAAGTATTTGACCAATAGTTTCGGCTTTGCCCGGAAGCTTACGAGCCATAAGAGCAGAATCGTTTACAACTCTTCTTGCAGTTTCAACATTCATACCAAGCTTTTCCTGAAGAGTAGGAATAACAGATGAAGTGATAAGAGTGATTACAGAGCCGATTGTTGCAACAGCGGCAAACATACCGTCAATTCTTTCGCCGGTTCTGTACTGCTGATAGTCACGGATATCAGCCTGAATAGCAGGGTTAAGAATATGAGCAAACGCACCTACGATACCGTTGCAATACAAGCAAAGGAGTACCATCCAAATAGTTGCACTTGTAATCTTGCCTGTAAAGAGAATCATTGCAAGGATGAATACAATATTAAGAAGGTTAGTAACAATCTGAACATTTTTCTTACCGTACTTGCGGATAAAGAACGGAGCCATAATCATACCCCAAAGAGCAGAGTTACCGTTAAGTGTTACGATAATACCGTAAACGTTACCCGAACAAGCACCGCCGTAGTTATAAAGCCAAGCAAGAATATTTGAATAAGCCAATTCAAGGAAGCCTATCCAGCTTGCAAGCGAAATAATCCAGAAATATTTATTCTTTGCAACAGCTTTGAAAGCATCGGTAAATTTAATTTGAATAACGTGGGTCTTAGCCTGAATAATCTTTTCTTTTGTATTTGCATAAACAATTACCAAAAGAGCAGAACCGAGGATACCCAAAATCGGGAACACAAGTCTGTAAACACGGATATCGGTCTGATTAGTATGGAATACGTTTTCAGCAACGATAGGCATAATAAGGTTTACAACAGATGGTCCGAGAGAATATACAATACTCTTAATTGATGCAACGTCAGCTCTTTCCTGCGAGTTAGGAGAAAGAACGTGAATAAGGTTTTCATACGCATCATAGAAGAACATATATACAAATTGAAGAATAACGTTAAATAAGAGAAGAACAAAGCATTTTGCAAGATAATCTGCTGTTTTGCCTGCGAATAAAACGTTAGTGCCGACAAGAAGTGAAAGCTTGTCATACGGGAACCATACCATAGCTATAAAGAGAACAGCCGAAGGTATACCCATCATCAATATGTACGGTCGATATTTACCCGCTTTATTACGTGTATTATCAACAATTGTTGCACGCAATCCCGTAAGCGGAATACTTGCGACAGTTGCAATAACATACAAGATATACATATCGGTTGGTGTTATACCGATTGTACCTGTAATAAATACATTTGTTGTTGCGAGCATACAGATATAGCTCATACTAACGATAAGGTATGCGCCTATACCGCCGAATGCATATGAACCAATTTCCTTAAAGGACATATATCTGCCCTTGGGCGGCTCTTTCCAATAGTATTTTACATTGTCAACAAGAGTCGTCACTTTTTGTTTGAGTGAAGCAATGTCTGCCATACTAATCCCCCTTAGTTAAATCATAAGCCATATAATAACACATTAATTTTGCGATTACAACAAAAAAGATACAATTTCTTGTATCTTTTTTATTAAATATATCAAATTGTAGTATATAAAGTGAATTTAGTC
>ENA-OUQN01001464-OUQN01001464.1-human-gut-metagenome-genome-assembly--contig:-NODE-1464-length-14082-cov-7.727882_pt1 | contig 14082 bp, 9 predicted proteins | sample MGYA00237950_ERZ548832 | MGnify/ENA primary metagenome ERZ548832 (study PRJEB26490, sample SAMN05194703) | human gut metagenome | biome: terrestrial biome; feature: human-associated habitat; material... | reverse complement strand
ACTGTAACAAATATTTGTGTCTGTTTTTTGATTTCCACGTTCCCATAACGCAAGTGTAGCACAAACCTCCGCTTCCGGCTACCTTACCCCACCGTCTAAAGCCAGTGGGATTGCGGTAGCCCGATTTCAAATGAGTGACATTCCCACTTTCATCACTCCGGCCATAACCATCACCCATATTGGATTCATTTTCACTTTCCGAAGTAATATCATGCAGACTGCAAAAATCACTACCAGACTCCACTTCGTCCCCGCAAGTGCGATCTGATCCCTGCTTCCCCAGAATGCCGTGATCATGATTGCGATCCCTGCTGATGCGATCATCGCCACAACGGCAGGTCTTAAAGACCCCAGCACGCCTTGCAGTACCTCCATACTGCGATATTTTAAATAGAGTTTTGCAATGACAGTTACGATAATACATGAGGGCAGAATGCATCCAAATGTTGCCGCCAGCGCACCCGGTATTCCCGCAATCTTGATTCCGACAAAGGTTGCCGAATTTACCGCGATCGGTCCCGGTGTCATCTGGGAGATTGTAATAAGATCCGTAAATTCCGACATACTAAGCCAATGATGTCCCGTCACAACCTGTCCCTGTATCAAAGGCATCGCCGCATAACCGCCGCCAAAGCTGAACATCCCAACCTGTAAAAAACTAAAAAAAAGCTGCAGATATATCATTTGCCTGCCCCTTTCCTGTTCATACATGTGCGTAAAACCCCCAGCAATCCACATATGATCACAATATACACAACATTTACCTCAAATACACAGGATGCTACAAATGCCCCTGCCATGATCAGCAGTGAGATTCCGTCCTTTTCCTTCACTATGCCTGCTCCCATCTCATACGTCACCGATGCAATCACCGCTCCGACTCCCGCCTGCATGCCTTCCAGCATCTGACTTACCAGTTCATTACTACGAAATGTATTATAACAAACCGAAAGTAACGATATAATAACAAATGGCGGAATAATTGTTCCAATGATCGATACCAGTACACCGGTAATTCCCGCAAGCTTATATCCTACGACAATCGATCCGTTTATCGCAATCGCCCCGGGTGAAGACTGTGCGATCGCAACCAGATCCAGCATTTCTTTCTCTTCGATCCAGTGAAGCTCATCTACGAATTTCTTCTTCATCAAACTCACGATCACGTAGCCACCGCCGAATGTAAATGCACTTAAATATAATGTTGAAATGAATATCTTCCATAAGACTTTTTTTCTGCTGTTCATATTCGATTTCCCTTTTCTCCTGTGGTTTCAATTCTAATGTAACACATGTCATATTTATATTATACACTCTTTAAGATAATAAAAAATTTTTAAATATCCACAAACAGCAATATTGATCTTCTTTTTCATATGCTATAGTTTAAAACTATACCAAACCCACAATTTTAAGTATTATGCAAAAAGCTATTACATCTGGCATAATAAAATCATCAACTAAGCAAAGACAAATAATCAAAAAATCGGAGGTTTTCATATGATAAAAGACACATTAACTTATGACATCGTAGGTTCTTTTTTACGACCTGCAGAAATTAAAGAAGCACGTAAAGCTTATAAAGACAGTAAGATTACAAAAGAAGAATTAACACAAGCCGAAGATCTTGCAATCGCATCACTGGTAGAAAAGGAAGTGGCACACGGTTTGAAATATGTAACAGACGGAGAATTCCGCCGCAGGTGGTGGCATTTGGACTGGCTCAAAGAATTTGATGGATTCGATACCATTCATTTCACAAAAGAAATCAATGGAACCAGTAATGAAATTGAGCTTGGAACCGTTACCGGTAAGTTCTTCTATGATAAGAACAAGGCACATCCGGAGCTTTGTGCGTGGGACTATCTTCATTCTCTGGCACAAAAATATGACGGTATTACGGCTAAAAAATGTATTTCCGGTCCGAATATGATTCTGATTGATCACTTCCTTCAGCTTGGTAATAAAGAGACACCTTATTACGGAACAGACATCCATGCACTGATCGATGATATTGCAAAAGCCTATCAGGATGCAATTTTAGATTTCTACGACCATGGCTGCCGTTATCTTCAGATTGATGATACATCATGGACTTATCTCATCGATGAGAACTTCCAGAAAAAGATAACTGCTCTTGGATATACAAAAGGACAGATTCTGAACTGGTTCCAGCTTGTATCAACAAAAGCTTTGGAACACAAACCGGAAGATTTCTTTATTGCAACACATTTCTGTAAAGGAAACTTCAAGGGAAATCCTCTGTTCCATGGATTTTACGATTCCGTTGCCCCGGTAATCGCTGAAATTCCGTATGACGCATTCTTCGTAGAATACGACGATGCCCGTTCCGGTTCCTTTGCTCCATGGTCTGTCCTGAAAGATAAGGAGGCTATCTTTGTCGCAGGATTAATCTCTACCAAGAACCCGATTCTGGAAGATCATGATTTTCTTAAAAAACGTTATGCCGAAGCCCGCTCCGTAGTCGGAGAGCAGATCGCACTTTCTCCGCAATGTGGCTTTGCTTCCGTTGAAGAGGGCAACTGTATTGATGAAGAGACACAGTGGAAGAAAATTGATCTTCTGGTATCTTGTCAGGATTTTCTGTAAAAACGCAAGAGAAGCTGCCAGTGGCAGCTTCTTTCAAATGCATGGAATCAAAACCAGTGCTTCTTTACATAGCAAGAAGGCAGCTATTCATAACTGCCTTCTATATTCCCGCATTTCATACTATTTTTCAAATGGAATACAATTCCGCATCTTTATTATCAAAATGACAATATATAGCCTTTTTACCATCAACCTCACAATCATACAAATTATATTCAATTCCATTTTCCCTCAGGAAATTTTCAAAGTCCTTAACCTTCCCGCTGTTAACGATCCCTTGCAATACTGATTTATTCATTTTATTCTTTCCTATAAAACAAAGGTTTGCCATAACAGAATATGCCGCATTCCCTCCACTGCTTTGCATTTTTCTATTTTACAGTGTCAAAATATCCAACAATTCCTATATATCCATCTTTCTTTAAAGGCGACCACAACGTATGCAGTTTCAGATGATACATCTGACTGTCGTTCTTCACCTTCGCTTTTATCTGTAATGTGATTTCATTATTTTGTACAGATGTCTGATTTAACAAAAATCTAATGTGTTGAATGTCTTCCATGCTCACTTCGAACACATTGAATATATCAAATTTAGGATCATCTCTCTGACAAAGTATCTGCTGCTCCTCGTTTATTATGATTAGCTGCCCTGAAATTGCATTATACTCGATAGAATTTTTGCCACTGTGCGATCTGAAAAAATCTATCTTTTCCTGCATAATTTTAACGACATTCTGCGAATAGTTTTTGTTCGGCAAAGATTTTTCACTAAGTATTTCATTCGAAAGTCTCTGCGCCTCATAATAATATTTATTACTATCCATCTCTTTGCTGAGCATTTTTGAAAACTGAAGGCTCAATTCTTCCAAACACTTGAGAAGGATCGGATTAAACTGTCCGCATTGCCCGTCCAGGATCATCTTGATTGCCGTATCATGATCAAATGCTTTCTTATAACATCTTTCACTGGTAAGAGCATCATAAACATCCACAATAGACACCACCTGTGCAGAGATTGGTATTTCTTCTCCTTTCAGGCCATCCGGATACCCATTTCCATCCCATCTTTCATGATGCCATCTGCAGATTTCCCATGCGGTATGCACCAGTGGATGATTTTGCAAAAAATGCATGTCCCGGATCATGGATGCTCCAATCTCACTATGAGTTTTCATAATTTTAAATTCTTCATCGGCCAGTCTTCCGGGTTTATTCAGTATTTCTTCCGGAATGCGTATTTTGCCAATATCATGAAGAGAAGATGCAGTTGTAATTATAGCAATATCAGTCTCCGTCAGATGATATGCATCCGTTGTTTTTACCAGTTGCCTCAGCATCATTTCCGTCGCAGTCCGGATATGTAAAATATGTTCGCTGCTCTCACTGTTGCGTGATCCTAATACATTGCTCAGAATCCTGATCATAATATTATTATTTTCTTCTTTTTCATAAACCTGATCAACGACCACATTGATCAGGCGCTTTTGATTTGCATATAGCCCCAAAGTATTTTGAACTCTCTTTTTTACGATAACAGAGTCAAATGGCCGTGTAATATAATCTGTGATTCCCATCTCATATGCTTTACGCATAGTCTCAACAGATTCTTCCGAAGATATCATAATTACAGGAGTTTCTTCAATGCATTGGCTTAGTTTCATCCATTTCAGGACTTCAAATCCATCCATCTGTGGCATGTTGATGTCTAAAAGCATCAGATCGATTCCCGGATTCTCTTCCATAATCTGGACTGCCTGATTTCCATTTTCAGCTTCCAGATAATCATAGGTTTCTCCAAGAAATTCTTTCAATATATCCCTGTTGAACTTTGCATCATCGACAATCAGTATTTTTTGTCTTTTATTCATATTTTCTGTTTCCTTTATATTTCTTGCATAACTGTTTATTTTTATACATATAAGCATCTGCATCATCCAATAACATCTGCATTGTACACGACATATCATCGGAGGATAATGCCCATCCGCATGCATAGTCGATTGGTATTTGATTTTCATAACTATTTAATCTATCTTTTTCTCTGTACAAGGATTTCAATATTTCCTTAATTTCCGCCTATATTAGGAACAAATACTTTTAATAGTCTTTTTCATCTTTTCAATATCCAAAGGTTTCGCCAAATGAGCGTTCATACCCACGGCAATGCACTTTTCAGCATCTTCCTGGAATGCATTTGCTGTCATAGCTATAATCGGTACTGTTTTTGCATCTGAACGTTCTAATTCCCTGATTTTTCTCGTAGCTGTATATCCATCCATAACAGGCATCATCAGATCCATCAAAATTACATCAAATGTTCCTGCCGGTTTCTCTTTAAATAGTTCCAGTGCCTGCTGTCCATTCTCCGCTCTGGTAATTAACGCTCCGACATCTTCGAGAACTGTCTTTGCTATTTCCGCATTCAGCTCATTATCTTCTACAAGGAGAATTCTTTTCCCTTTTATTGTATGAATTGCAGATGACTCTATGGTATCCTCACTTCCATATACCTCTTCTTTCAATGCTATGTCAAAAGAAAGATCTATCGTAAATTTTGTTCCAATACCCTGTCTGCTTTCTACCTGAATACTTCCACCCATCAGCTCTATCATAGATTTGATAATAGGAAGTCCCAACCCGGTTCCCGGCACTTTGTTTTCTGTGGTACTATGTTCTCTGGAAAATTCTTCATAGATATGTGGAAGATATTCTTCACTCATACCAATGCCCGTATCTTCACATGAAAAAATATAGCGTATCTTTGAAGGATTCTCTGATACCGCCTCATGTACTTCTACATAGATTGAATGTCCCTCCGGGGTATACTTTATAGCATTACTGATAATATTCAGCATGATTTCCTGTAACTTTGTCTGATCACAGACAACATAATGATGTCTTACATCTAAAACAGCATGATACTGCAGGTTCTTCTTTCTGACATCCTCTTCAAACACTGTATTTACTCTGTGAAATAATGCATCCATATCTTCAGCTTTTAACTGCAATACCGCAGTACCACTTTCAATCCGGGCCATCTCCAGAACCTGATTGATGATTCTCAGCAAAAGATTACTGGAAGACTGTATCTTTTCCAGATATTCTTTTGCCTTTCTTTCATTTTGCAGATTCTTCTCCAACAAACCGGAAAAACCTACAATTGCATTCATCGGAGTCCGGATATCATGACTCATGTTAAATAAAAATCTTGTTTTTGCCTCATTGGCATTTTTCGCCTGCTCAGCAGCTTTTTCCAGTTCTGCTTCATATTGTCTTTCCCTGTGTTTTTTACTGGATATTAAATAAAATACTGTAGCAATCAATAATGAGAATACATAAGAAATGACAATACACATAATCCAGTAAGAACGTGGACTCCATCCCTCTGAGGGTATAATATCAAAATACCATGTGTTATTGGGAACTGCACATTCTACTGTCAGAATATTATCCGACATATTATCCTGGCTCTCTGCTAAAATAATCTTGTCGCTGCTGCCTCTGTCATATGTCCAAATTCTGTAACAGAAATCTGCATCGCTTAAATAATCAAGATTTATCTCTCCAATGAAACGATCCCAGTCAATCACCAGAATCACAAAGCCCCAGAACTCATCCTGTTCTGAATTATTGTCCTGATAAACCGGATTAAAAAGCAATGCTCCTGTCCCTCCCTGCTTTAACTGGTATGGTCCTCCAAGCGTATATTTCCCGCTATCCCTTGCCAGAATTGCATCCTTTTTCCGTTCATGTTCCTGCAGCATATCCAGTCCAAAAGCCCCCTCATTTCCCTGTTTCGGATAAATGTCTGTAACAATCCCTTCAGGTGCCAGTTCAAATGCCTTTATCACTCCATCTTCATTAGGAATCTTTTCTGCCAGTTCAGAAAATGTATTCTCATCCAGATTCTCTCCTGCACTGATATAATTTCCCAAAAGAGCAGAGAGCATGCTATACTGATCCAGTCTTGCCCTGACTCTTTTCTCAGTAATCTGCGCCATATATTTTCCGGTTGTCTTTTCATCCTTTTCCAAATTATGAAGCAGAAAAACGCCAACAATCAATGCTGTCAGAAAAGCAATCAATCCAACAATATAGCAATGTACTCTTATTTTTTTATATAGTTCGCTGTCCTTTTTCATTCTGCTATCCCTCTGTTATTCTCTTTTCGGTCACTGACATATCTGCTTACCAGCACAGAATTTTCGGATTGTATCCATCAGTTCCTGTACATTTAAAGGTTTTGACAGGTGCGCATCCATCCCTGCCTCCATCGTCTTTCTTTTATCTTCAACAAAAGCATTGGCTGTTATGGCAATGATTGGAATCATTTCTGCATCTTTCTTTCCACTGCCACGAATCGCCCTGGCTGCCTGATATCCGTCCATCACAGGCATCATGATATCCATTAGAACCGCATCGTAATATCCTTCCGGCATTTTTAGGAAACATTCCACTGCCTGCTGTCCATCTTCCGCCTCTGTGACGGAAATTCCCTCATCTTTCAGAAGGAATGCCGCAATTTCCCTGTTAAGCTCGTTATCCTCTGCCAATAGAATACGGCACCCGGACAGATTTTCCTTTGGTAATTCAGACATTTCCTGTACAACTGCAGGTTCTTCTGCTATTTCAAAAGGTATGACCACATGTATGAAAGTGCCCTGATTTTCCACACTGTCAATCTGAATGGTTCCATCCATACGATCAAGCAGCTCTTTTACAATCGCCATTCCAAGTCCGGTACCTTTATAGTGTGATCTGGCGCCCTGATCAGCCTGAACAAATGGCTGAAATATATTCTTCAGGAAATCCTCTGACATTCCGATTCCCGTATCTTTTATAGTCACATCTACCAACACTCTATTATCGGATTGCTTCTCTTCTTTCAAGAAGCAATCCACTGAGCCATTTTTACGGTTGTATTTAATACTGTTTGTAATCAGATTTAAAAATATCTGTTTTACACGCAGGGAGCTTCCGGTAAGATTCGGATATGGAATCGAATAAGGATCATCCATAAAATGAATCGTAATACACTCTTTATCTGCCATCATCTGTGCAATGGTTTCCACCTCATGAAGCAGATCCGGCAGATAAAAATCTTCTTTCGAAATTTTTGTTTCTTCATTTTCCAGTTTACTCATTTCCAGTGTATCATTGATCAGCGACAACAGATGGTCTGCCGCTACTCTTGCCTTAAGACGGCTGGAATCCACCAGTGTTCTGTCCTCCGGGTGCTTCATGCAGATATCCATAAGCCCGATAATTCCATTCAATGGTGTCCGCATATCATGGGACATTCTGGAGAGGAAATCTGATTTACTCTGGTTTGCTTTTTTCTCGCTCTCCAGGGCAATGGTTTTTTCCACCAGTTCATTTTGGTCCAGAATCAGATTCCAGTGTTCGATCATTCCATCCGGTTTGCGGATTTTGTGTCCCCTGTCCTCAATATATTTCCAGGATCCATTTTTGCATTTCATTCGATATGTGATTTCATAATGATCCGATTTACTATACTGCTCCAACGCCTGTGCAATTCCCTGTTCCAGATCGTCCGGATGCGCCAGGTCAACAATCGTCCCTCCGGAAGCTTCCATCAATTCCTCCGGAGTATCATATCCCAGCATCTGTGCAAAATGCTCTGAAACATACTTAAAAGAATATTCCGAATCATCATTGCTGATTTTCACACCACCCGGCAGTGCAGATGTGATCATGTCCAGCTGATTCTTAAGTTCCTGGTTTACTTTTTGCAAAGAATCTTTATAAAACCGCTCTTTCTGTACGATCTCATCTATACTTCGGAAACCAAGGAACGCAAAATGGCTGCCTTCCTCGTACTCTTTTACAATATGTGCCTGAAAGCAGGACAAACCTGCTGCATTTGGTGACGTCTCAAAAGAAAAATGATATTCATCTTCTGTTTCAAAATGCTTTTTAATCTCGTTACGGTCCAGTTCCCGACGCATTACATCACGAAATTCCGGAAGTGCAAATGCAGAAGCATAGGCATCCACATAATCTGAAAATGCTTTGAACTCTTCATGTTTCTGAGCATGATTTGTCTCCTGATTAAATACAAACTCATACTCATCCGTATCCAGATTCAAAACAAAAGCTGTCGTATAATCACGGCTCAGTCCTGACAAAATCCTGTTCTTTTTTATCAGTTCCTGCTTATAAGTAATTTCAACCTGTTTTTCTTTATCAATCTGCCGGACAACATACAGAACATTTGTAACCTTACCAGATGGGTTCCGTTTTTTTACAATAAATCTTGCCAGATGCCAGGATCCACTTTGTGCCCGGTATTCGACCGCAATACTTTCCGTGTCTTTCAGCCTGTCAGCCAGAGTCGATGTATCAAGGAACTTTTTCATCATTTCCTGATGCTCCCCATCAACAATTGTATTGATAGCATGCTGGAAAGCTTCTTCCGTTTTTCCATGCTTGCCTGTAAGTTTATGCATCTCGTTGCCGGCAGATATTTCTTCATAAGTTCCTGTTTCCAGATTCATTCGGTAGATCAGCCAGTATAATTTACTGATGGAATCAATGATTTCTCCATTCAGATTTGCAGTTTCCAGTGCATCCTCAAGTGCCTTCATCATTCTCAGGTTTTCACGGACACTTCCCATATGGCACCCCACATCAGATAACAGATTCATGGACACCATATTCTGATTCAGATCCGGGTTATCCAATCCAATGAAGCCTATAAATTTATGATTTGTATAAATCGGCACAGCAATCAGAGCATGAATATTCTGAGGCTTTAAAATTTCATATTCCTGTGGGGTTTCTTCTGCTATTTCTTCCAGGTCATAAATGATGATATTTTTCTTCTGGATAAATGTTTCCACCCAGTTCTGCATCAGGCAGACAGGAACTTTCTGCAGATTCTGTATCTGCGGTTTGATTCCCGAGGCACACCATTCAAATGTATTTTTAAAACTTTCTTTTTTTTCTGAACTCCATTCAAAAATATACGCTCTGTCTGCTGCTGTATATTTTCCAACGCTCTTCAGTATAGATGGCGTAATGTCATCCAGTTGTTTTTCATTCTCTGCCTGACTCATGGAAGAAATCTTATGAAGGATTTCATCCATGTAATACAATTTACTTTTTTTATCATCTCTGTATTCTTCCATATCACTTTTCCCCATTTTATAATTATTTGCCGCCTGTCTTCTTGCTACTTACATATGCTCCAATTGGGAAACAACAACTTCTATACACCAAACACCTGGTCAAAAACAGCAAGTATTGTATTTATATCAATTGGTTTTGCAATATGAGCATTCATACCTGCTTTAAATGCCTTCTTTTTATCTTCTTCGAATGCGTTTGCGGTCATGGCAACGATTGGAATATTTGCTTTCCTGTTATTCCTCAGAGTACGGATTTCCCTGGTTGTCATATAACCATCCATGGCAAAGAAACCGACTTTGACAGTTTCATGCTGCGAACTGTCCTCGGCCGTATATGCAGTCAGGGGAGAAAATATCATACACACGCATACAAAAACCAGTAACACTGCCACATATTTCTTTGCTCTCGAAATCATATTAAATCTCCTGTCTGTCAAATATATTTCTCTATACGTCTCCTTGTCAAGCTCCTGGTTTAATAAATTTTCACCTGTCCCTACTGCTTCTCAATTCTTCGCATATAGTCTGCTTGATTGTTTTATCATCTAACGGCTTTGCAAGATGTGCGTTCATTCCTGCTTCCATACACTTTTCTGCATCTTCCCTAAATGCATTTGCAGTCATAGCAATAATAGGGATTGTTTTTGCATCCTGCCGTTCCAGGGATCTTATTGTTTTTGTGGCAGTAAGCCCATCCATCACCGGCATCATGACATCCATTAAAATAACATCGTATGTTCCTGATTCGCAGGCTTCAAAGTTCTGAACAGCTTCTAACCCATTTTTCACTGTTTCTACTTTAGCCCCATTTTCCGTCAGTATAAATTCTGCTATTTCCGCATTCAGCTTATTATCTTCAACCAATAATATCCGGACACCTGATATATCTGCATCAAAATCTTCTTTTTCTTCTAGCCGTGCATTCGTATCAATTTTAAATGGAAGTATTACAGTAAAACAGCTTCCTTCACCAAGCTTGCTTTCAACTGTTATGGTTCCGCCCATCTTTTCTACAAGTTGTTTCACAATAGGCATTCCCAGACCTGTCCCATTATAATCAGAACGTGGGGAATTATCTGCCTGTACAAATGGAGTAAACAATTCATTTTTTATAAATTCTTCTGACATTCCAATTCCATTATCTTTTATTTTAAATTCACATGTCATGTAATCTTCTGATCTTTCAATCGTTCTCATACTCATGTAAATAGAACCATTCACCTTATTGTACTTCATACTGTTTGTAAACAGATTCATCAATATTTTTTTCAGATGAACTGCATTGCTCCAAACATATATACCACTGTAATCATCATGTTCTCCTATAACATGAAGTCCTTTTTCTTCTGCCTGAAAAGATAGTGACTCCGTGATTTCCTGACATACCTGATCCAGATTGATGGATTCATCACTAAAAACCACGGTATCCGATTCTAACTTTGCCATATCCAAAACATCATTTACCAATGATAATAGCAGTTTCGAAGACTCATTTATTTTATTCAGGCAATCTTTTGCCCGCTCACCATCACTTCCGCTTTTTTCAAGAATTGTAAGCATGCCCATAATACCATTGATCGGTGTCCTGATGTCATGAGACATGTTATTTAAAAAGGAAGTCTTAGCCTTATTGGCACTCTGTGCTTCTACAAGTGCATTTTGTAATTCCTGCTGTTTTTCTTCAAGCTCCTGATTCAGCTTCAATGCTTGCTCAGCAGACTTCTTGGATTTTTCTTCCGCACGTTTTGATTTTTTCAAAGAATCAAGAATTATACACAGAACAACAAAAATAGAGATTCCAACTATGAGTGAGACAGCCAGTAAATTGTCCTGAATAAAATCCTTCGCTGTAACTTTTCGTGAAGAAGCATTATACGAAACTACTGCCCCCGAGAATTGAGCTGCAGGCATAGATGTCAGTGTTTTATTCAGAATGGACAAAAAAACCGGTTCTCCCTGCCGAACAGCAAATGAAACATCGGCTTCTTTTGTCAGGAAAACACTATGAAGCTTATTATTTTTCAAATAGTCAGAAACAGTACCTGAATTGCTTACAATGCAATCTGCCTCCCCTTTCTGCATCGCTTTTACTGCTGCATCTGATGTCCCATATTCTATAATCTCCCATTTTGGATAATTGTATGAAAGATATGCCTTCAATGAAAAATTATCTTTTTCAACGGCAACTGTATTCTCTTTATTTTCATCAAAAGAATCCTTTGCCGTAATTGCTGCCATATTGAGAGTCAATAGCGTATCCGACAAAGCAAATCCATTTGTTTCTGCAAAGTATGGATTCTGGTTTGCATGAAAAATCAGGTCTATTTTTCCATCCTGCAATGCCTGAAGCAGTTCACTTCTTGTATCATACCCCTTTAATTCAAATTCCAGAGTCTGACCTTGCAGACAATTTTCTGCAAGATCCACATAATCTGTGATAACACCTGTCAATTTACCTGTTGATGAATCTACACTACTGATACCTCCATCCTGATTCAGATAGCCTATCCTGATTGCTCCATGCTGCCCGATCCACTCCCTTTCTTCTTTTGAAAGAAACGAGCTGCTCTGTGCAGAAAGATAACGCCTGTAGAGATCATCTGTGTAAAATGGGTTGTCATCCTTGATTCTGCGCATAGCACTATCCAGTGCTTCTTTGATATCCGGACGTTCTGGATTTATAGCGAAATAGATTTCTGTCTCTCCAATACTTGTAATCGGCGAAATCTCCGATTCTTCCCAACGGGGTTCTTCTACCGAAACGAAGCAGTCAATTTCATGTTTCGACAGTTTGTCCATAACTTCTGCGGTATTAGAAACATTGACATGCTGCGTATGCAGACCATACTTTAACTCCCATTCGTTAAGCACATCCTCCGTTATATTATCTTTAAACACACCAATATTTTTTCCCTCAAAAGAATCCAAATTTCCTGCTGTAAGATCCATATTGGATGCATCCGTATAGATGTAATATTTCTCTTCCCCCATAGGCATATCGGAAAAAAGCATATTTTCAGCACGTTCGTCTGTATAGGAAATGCCACCAAGAATATCAATCTCTCCATTTTCCAACTGTGTAAAGCAGTTTTTCCAATCACTTGTTATGTATTTATATGTCCAACCTGCATAACCTGCAATATCTTGAAGATACTCATAACCATAGCCGCTTCTTTCTCCCTTTTCATTGACAGTATTATAAGTTTCTTCAAAAGATCCTACCCGGATAACATTGTCAGAGTTTTCTTTGGCAAATGTAGGAACGGATAAAACAATAAAACATATAATTGTGCAAAATATAATGTAACAAAATTTGAAATTCATTATATTCTGTACTAATTTGCACTTCTTCATCTTTCTCCCCTCCTCTAGGCTACAGTTGCTTGCTTCCAGATTTTAATTTTACATTCATTAATTATCAATAACCTCCCCGCTATTTTTCACAATATTTTTCCAAACAGATTCTGTATTACTTATTCAAGTGCTCTACCATAAAAAAGCACTGCCAAACAGACAGTGCACCTCATTGCATGCAACTGGCTGCCATTTTACAGGCCCTGTAGCTTTGCGTCCCAGATTTTCATCTGGTTTGCCGATTTCCATATTATAACTTTAATACTTATGCAAAAAAACTGATTTTATTATACTATAGCACTCTACTGTACACAAGAAAACATTACCGTTTTAACGCCAAAAAATAAAAAAAGAACAGCCGATACATATACTCGAACTGTTCTTCTACTTCCGAAGTCCTTAACTGCTGTATTTACTTCTTTTTCTGAAGTAGTTCTCCGTTTGTTTCTTCCCCAGTCATACATGACATAATAATTAACCACTACCCCATATTATAAATAACACCCAGAGATACTTATTTCAGACTGATAATCAAATTTTTATTGAATTTATTAATCTATATGTTATGACAACATCTCTTTCACACAAGTACTCCGATAATCACTCGGTGATATTTTATATCTTTCTTTAAATACTCGGTTAAATGTTCTCTGACTTTCAAATCCACTATCCAGACAAATGTTTGTAATAGAATCACTCGTATTTTCCAAACGATGGCATGCATAGTTCAGCCTTACATCGTTAAGATATTGATTAAAGTTTCTATGGAATGTTTTGGAAAAGAGTCTGGATAAAACATATTTGCTCACCCCCAGATCTTTTGCCATCTCTTCCAGCGAAAATTTCTTCTTAAAATTTGCTGATATATAGGAAACTGTCTGGTAAATAAGATCGTTGCTCCCCACATTACTCTTTTCTACCAAATTTAATTTTCCTATGCAGCGTGCCAACACAATTTGAAGAT
>ENA-OUQN01001430-OUQN01001430.1-human-gut-metagenome-genome-assembly--contig:-NODE-1430-length-14335-cov-10.155602_pt1 | contig 14335 bp, 12 predicted proteins | sample MGYA00237950_ERZ548832 | MGnify/ENA primary metagenome ERZ548832 (study PRJEB26490, sample SAMN05194703) | human gut metagenome | biome: terrestrial biome; feature: human-associated habitat... | reverse complement strand
ACAAGCAAAAGGCGTCTTATAAAAGCCGAAAGACCGCAAGAAGTAATATAAAAAAACTTTAACGACCTAATGGCCGATTTGGGTTTTATCAAGCGAAGACCGATTGCCACCTTGTTGTTATGCACAACGGAGCCAAAGCGAGAGGTAGCGGTCGTAGATGAAATAGCCTTGTTTTCCTTTTGCCACCACTCCGTTTTTCAGCAGGGCTTCGAGTGCGAGCTTCACACTGCTTATGGCTTTCAGGTTGTGGCGAAGCATAAAACTTGCTTCGTGGGGCTTTTCCACCACATCTTCCTTCGCTATTGCTCTGAGCAGTTTTAATTGCCCTTTAGCCAATAGGTCGCAATAGTCCTTGTAAACGGTTTCACCCTCGTTGGTGAGTGTTTGAAACACGTTTTGAAGTTGATGAATGGTAATCTCCGTTTCGGGCATAGCAAACAGGCGGTTCATAATGTCTTGTATGTAGTAAGTGAAACCGTGGGCAAAGTGATAAGCCTGTGCGAACACCTCTTTCGGCAGCGTTTTGCCTCCGTTTGCCATCAACCTTGATGCAAATTCGTAGTACACGTTTTCGTCAAGAGGTTTGAGTCCCATGTGCTGGGTGCTTTGGTAGAATGGACGGCGTGGTGATGTGAACATTTCCGACATCAGGTGCTGTTTGCTGCTGGCGTATATGAAATGCACATTTGGCGCAAACTGCACCACCGAGCGCAATAATGCTTCTGTGCCCTTTTCGGGATATTCCATTATCTGCTGAAACTCATCAATAGCCACAAAGCATTCGTGTTCGCTCTCGTTCATATAAGCCACAATTTCTTTCAGAGTGTACTCGCTGTTTTGGGGTTGCACATCGAGTGTCACTTCTGGTGCGCCAGTGAAGGGGTCGGCACTGAACACAGGGCGGCAACTTTTGAAAAAAGTGCTCAGTTGGGTAAATATTTTTTCGCTGAATTTATCCATACTTCCCACAATGGTCTGTGCTAAAAGTTGCACAAGTTCCTGTTGGTTTTGGGTGTTGTATATGTCGATGTAGAAGCATCGGCGATTGCTGTCGTCGTGCTGCAAATGGTGGAAAACGTGGTGAATTAACCCCGTTTTTCCAAGTCTGCGCGGACTGATGAGCGCCACATTCCTGCCGTTGACCAATGCGCTTATCAGTTCATTGGTTTCGGCGACGCGGTCGCAGAAGTAATCCGGACCGCCGTAACCCATGGTGAAGAAAGGATTTTTCATAAAAACATAAAATATGAAACATAAAATATGAAATCTATGGCAAATTTATACAAATCATTTTAAATCACAAAATTACGACCGTAAAAATTTTGCCACCCCACACTGAAATAGCCTCGTTTTCGTTATGAGATGATTTTAAAAGTCCAATAATCACATTGCCGCATTGTTTGTGTTTTTAGTCTTGAAAGATTAGAGTTGGATAGTGTCTGAATCTGAAAGAAACAATTCAAAAAAGCGATCATTCACTTGGTAAATACCATCGTCGCACGTGATGAAATCGCGGTCAAGAAGCACTTTAGTTGCGCCCTGAACCGAACTGGCGGTTAGTGAGTGCTTTCTGAGGAAATCTTGTGACATGATTTTTTCCACTTTACCGTCTTTGGCTATTGCGTAAAGCACTTGTTTCTGCTTTGGGGCAAGTTGAAACAGCAGTGCCTTATAGGCAAATGTGTTGCGTTGTAGGATTGTGAAAATTGCTTGTTTCACATCTTCTCTGCCAAATTCGATATTCGTTTCTTTCTGTGCATACAGAGCGTTAAGGATGGTTTGGATATACCATGTCACGCCTTCTGCCCATGTGTATAAGAAGCAGAAAGCCTCGTTTGATATTTTCTGTTGATTTTTAGCGAGGTGTCCATTCGCAAATTCAATGTATTTAGCCTTGTTGATTGGCTCCAACCCCATGAGAGTTGAACTATTGTAAAATGGTCGGGCATGTGAAGCGAACATTTCTGCCATCAAATGGCGTTTTGAACCTGAGTAAATGAAATGTGTATTGTGGCAATTTTGAATCCGCTTACGGAGTGTGGCTTCAACTGTTTTTTCAGGATAGTTGGCGATTACTTGAAATTCGTCGAATGCTACGATGCTGGGCTTTCCGGAGTGTTCCAAATATTTGAATATTTCATCAAGAAGCACGTCGGGGGCGTGTATATCGCCGATAGAAACACCCCACTCTGGCATACCGTTGATGTCGAACGACACTCCCATTTTAAGAGATTTGAGAATGTTGGTGAAAGTTTCCCACACCTGTCTGCCAAGAGGTTTCAGTGTTTCGAACACGCATTTACCGAATTCGTAGGTGAATTCTGTGAGATTTTTGGTGTCGTAGATATCAATATAGAAAGTGTGGTAGTTTTTCTTAATATCCTCTTGATTAAAAAAGTGATGTATTAGCCCCGACTTTCCTAATCGGCGCTTCGAGATTAACGCCACATTTCGTTGGTTGGAAATATGCTCTTTCAGCAATAGTGTGTCTTCTATTCTATCGCAAAAATATTCTGGTGATTTGTAACCTTCAATTAGAAACGGATTAAAACGGCTCATAAACATTTTTATTATGGAATTATAATTATTATAAAATCATAATGCAAATATGCACACTTTTTCTCAAATTTCCAATAAACTCAGGCAAGAAATATGAGTTCTCGGTGAATTCGGGAAAATCCAAACTGTCGTCTTAACTTCTTTACTCCTTAACCTCCAAACTTCTAACCTCTAATTTCTAACTTCTCTCCTACCCGAAATAGTTGGAGCGGTCGTAGGCGCGGGCGCTCATGTTCATACGCTCAATGGCGTTGCGCAGCAGTTCCACACATGTTTGTGTTACTTCAAAAAAAGGAGATTGTATAAATTTGTTCCAACCCCCATTTTTATTTCTTTTAAAAATTTATTTTCCTCTTCCTTTACATTCAGGGCAACTCGTTATGCCTCGTCCATGGCAAACACAACATGGGAGGACCGGTCCATAAGTCTTTCCCACACCATTACAAAGGTAACAGATTACCTTGCCGGAGCCTTGACATCGGCGGCATGTTGTTCCTGTTTCTATCACGAGCAAGTTTACCCTTATGCTGTCACACACAAGTTGGGCTTTGGTCTTACGGGTTGCACCCTTGTTCCCCTTACCTGATAATGTCAACACACCATTCTTAAATTCAGTATGAATACCTTCAATATTCTCGATCCGTACTTCCGTTCCATCAGTCATAACTTTCAAAGTGTCGGCTTCTCCATTCTGGCCAATGGTGACAGTTTTACGTTTGATAGTCATATAAGAGGCTTTGGTTACCTGTTTTATTTTTATTGAGAGGGGCAGGTTTAGACTGCCGTTTCTCAATACTATGTTGCCAGAGCGTGTGTTGTTTGTCTTGTTTTCGTCAACAACTACATACAGCACAGAATCCTTCAGTGTTGCATTAACCCATTCTGGCTTGTATACTATTTCGAAATCTTGGCGGTCACTATGAAGAACTACGCTATCCTTGCCTCCGTTTTTCGCCAAATTGATTTCTTGAGAGTCACACTTAAAATAAGTGGCCTCATGATTACAATTCACAGTCACCGCGCAAATGGCAATCAGAATAGTTATGTAAATAAACTTTTTCAAACCCCTTTACCTTTACAAGTTGGACATGTTACTTTTCCTTTCCCTTGACGGTAGCCATAACCAGGAACGCGATAGCAGTATCCTCTGCCACCACATGCTGGACAACCGTACCAACCAATATTGTATTCTCTGTCCATTACGATGCCCTTACCTCCGCAAGCCTTACACCTAATTGTGCCAGTGCCTTTGCATGTTGGGCATACCTTGCCCTCTACCGTTACGTTAACTTTCTTTGAAAACTCGCCAGCAGTTATTTTGATTACACCCTTTATGCGATTGCCTTCATTTTTGGGTGAACTTACAATAAGCTTGCCGTTTTCGTACTTGGCATCAACACCATCGAAGCCTTTAACTTTCACAAAGCCATCGGTTACAATTACAAGTTCTTGTGTGCCACCTTCTTTGCCTAACTTGATTTTATTGCCGTTAGGTAGTTCTAGATGTGTTGCCTTGGTTCCTTGTTCAATGTTGATACCAATATTGGAGGCACCGCATTTCACCACCACAACATCCTTCCTGATTTTTCCTGTGTCGTTGGCCTTTAAAGTGATGAAGACCACGGAATCATTTACCTCAGCGTTGAGCCATTCGGGAGCGTACTCTATCTCACAAGTGCCATCGCTGCCATTGATTACTACTGAATCTGTTTGTCCTTTTTCACTGAACACCCTATTGGCGTTCTGAGTAGAAAGATGGAATTCTTTCGGTCCGCAACTTGTGAGAATCATCCCTACAAGTGCTAAAGCAAAAAATAGATTTTTCATTCCATTAATAATTATGTAGTTTATGTAAATTATAAATACGATTCACAAAGTTAAAAAGTCTTTTTTAGTTTCCTTTCCTATTTTGTTATCAATCGGCTTTTGTGATTTTCTTGCCGACTTTAGAATTTCTAACTTCTTCCTTACCCGAAATAGTTGGAGCGGTCGAGGGTGCGGTAGCCTATGGCTTCCATGATGTGCTGCGAGCGCACGCTGATGCTGCCTTCGAGGTCGGCGATGGTGCGCGCCACTTTCAATATCCGGTCGTAGGCGCGGGCGCTCATGTTCATACGCTCAATGGCGTTGCGCAGCAGTTCCAGCCCTTCGGCATCGGGTTCGGCGTACTGGTGCACCATGCTTGTGGTCATTTGCGCGTTGCAGTGAATGCCAGGCGAGTCTTTGAAACGCATGCTCTGTATGGCTCTCGCCTGCACCACCCTGCGGCGAATGGCTTCCGACGATTCGCCGGGCGTTCGGTTGGCAAGTTCGTCGAAATTCACTGGCTGCACCTCTATTTGCAGGTCGATGCGGTCGAGCAGCGGCCCGGAAATCTTGCTCAAATAGTGTTGACGCTGGTATGCGGTGCACACGCACGGCTTGCTGGGGTGGCCGTAATAGCCACATGGGCAGGGATTCATACTCGCCACCAGCATAAACGATGCGGGATAGTTGGTGGTGTATTTCGCGCGGCTGATGGTGATTTGGCGGTCTTCAAGCGGCTGACGCATCACCTCAAGCACTGTGCGGTTAAATTCGGGAAGTTCGTCGAGAAACAGCACCCCATTGTGCGCCAAACTGATTTCGCCTGGCGAGGGATATGTGCCACCACCTACCAGCGCCACCGGACTGATGGTGTGGTGTGGCGAGCGATATGGGCGCGTTGTGAGCAGCGTGGTGCCGCTTTTAAGGCTACCAGCCACCGAGTGGATTTTCGTGGTCTCAAGCGCCTCTGAGAGGCTGAGAGGAGGAAGAATGGACGGCAGACGCTTCGCCATCATCGATTTGCCACTACCGGGGCTGCCTATGAGCATAATGTTGTGTCCGCCAGCGCACGCCACCTCGAATGCGCGCTTCACGTTGTCCTGACCTTTCACTTCGCTGAAATCGTAGGGGAAATTGCCTTGCGCCTGTGCAAATTCTGCTCTGGTGTCAACCACAGTGGCTTCGAGTTCCGCCTCGCCATTGAGGAATTTCACCACCTGCGTGATGTGGTCAACGCCATACACCTTCAGATTGTTGACGATGGCGGCCTCCGAGGCGTTGGCTTTGGGCAGAATGAAACCCTCAAGTTTCAACTCGCGCGCAAGTATCGCCATGGGCAGTGCGCCCTTGATGCTGCGCACCGAACCGTCGAGCGACAGTTCACCCATAATCATGTAGCGGCTCAGCAAATCGGGCTTCACCACCTCGTCGGAGGCAAGCGTGCCGATGGCTATGGGAAGGTCGTAGGCTGCGCCCTCCTTCTTGATGTCGGCAGGCGACATGTTCACCACCACCGTCTTGTTAGGGTATTGAAAACCAGCCTCGTTGATAGCGCACCGCACACGTTCCGAACTCTCCTTCACGGCAGTGTCGGGGAGTCCCACAATCACCACTTGATTGCCCCAGTCGAGCGTGGTTTCGATAGTCACCATGGTGGCGTCGATGCCCTGCACAGCGGCAGCGATAGTTTTGCTGAGCATAGTTGTTTAAGTTTGAGAAGTGTTTGTTATCTCACAAATGTAGCAATTCTCCCCCACTCCACCAAGCCCACCCCCACCTTTTTTCACCGAGAATACAAAAATCCACCCCAAAAAGTGCACTTTGAAGTGACCCCATAATGTGGTGAGTGGAAGTTATAGGACGAAATTCATAAAGGGGTACGGTTGAAGCGACTCCCTCGTAGGGTGTGATTACATGTCATACCCTTTGTTCTAAAAAGCATTTTTGTGTAGTTTATGATGCTACGTTTTACTTTTTTTACTTGATAAACGCAGTTTTTTCATTGATTGTGCTGGCTTTTTGGATAAAACCATTATATTTGCGGTGTAGAATTTGATACCAGTATCAAAAATAACACCCTAATATGATATTTGAACGCAAGAAATACTTGGATGAACTTATCGCAGGACGTGGAAACGGTCTTGTGAAGATTATAACAGGTGTCAGACGATGTGGAAAGTCTTTCCTGCTGTTTGATATCTGGCATAACTGGTTGTTGGAACATGGGGTGACTAATAGTCACATCATCGAAATACAACTTGATGATTTCCGAAACAGACGGTTGAGAAAGCCTGATGCCTTGCTCGACTATATAGATTCAAAGGTTGTGGATGATGGCAAACCTTATTATATAGTCTTGGACGAGGTGCAACTTGTAGAAGAATTTGTGGAGGTGATTCTTAGCTTGACACACATGAGGAATGTAGATGTGTATGTGTCAGGCTCAAACTCTCGTTTCCTGTCAAGTGATGTTGTGACTGAGTTTCGAGGCAGAGGTGACGAGATACGCATCTGGCCTCTCACCTTTGACGAATACTTTAGTGGTATTGGTGGAGATATACGCAAAGCTTGGTTGGATTACTATACTTTTGGAGGACTGCCACAGGTGGCTTTGCTTGAAACGGAAGAAAAGAAAACAGATTATTTGCGTGGTCTGTATGAAACGACCTATCTGCGTGACGTAATTGAGCGCAACCACCTGCGTAATCCTGAAGGAATGAAGGAATTGGTGCGTGTAATAGCCTCGGGCATTGGTTCGTCAACCAATCCAACGAGGATAGCCAATACCTTTCAATCTGCACAAAGGGTAACCATAAAAAGAGACACGATAAAACAATACATTGACTATCTGAAAGACTCTTTCTTGATAGAGGAAGCCTTGCGTTATGATGTGAAAGGCAGAAAATATATTGGTACCGAGACGAAATACTATTTTGTAGATATCGGCATACGTGCCGCCATTCTCAACTATCGGCAGCAGGAAGAAACGCACATTATGGAAAACATTATCTATAATGAGCTTCGCAGTCGTGGATATAATGTGGACGTAGGATTGGTTGAACTTGGTGGCAAGGATGAGAACGGTAAGTTTGTCAGAATACAGTTGGAGGTAGACTTTGTGGTGAACCGCCCTCCATACAGAGTGTATATCCAGTCGGCTTTTCACATGCCTACGCCGGAGAAGGAACAGCAAGAACGTCGCCCATTATTGTCAATCAATGACCATTTTCGTAAGATTGTCATTGTTGGTGATGACATCCATCGCAAGGAGGACGAACTCGGTGTGTTGACTGTCGGACTCTTGGATTTCTTGACAGACAAGAACTTGTTGGAGCAAGGATAATCATTTTATTATATAATTATGCATAGATCCAAGAACTCTTTCCTTGAGTGGCTTGTCTACTCGCTTATCTTCTTCTTCCTGTACGATATCATCTGGATATTGGTTGACCTGCCCGACTTCCTACAGTCGGTAAGCGGACTGTATCCTGAGTTGCTTGTCGACTTTGCACTCTGCGGTTTGTTCTCGCTTTCGAGTTTGTATCTCAACCGATGGCTGTTCAAACAGCGGCGCTTTTGGCGCGAATGGCAGGGGCACCGTGTGTTCGTGCAGAACGGACTGGTGTTGTTGGGCTTCAACCTGCTTATTGCTGGTGGCTGCGAACTGCTGCTGAGCCTTGTAGTACCTAAGCTTATGATGCAGGATATATGGGGAACGTCTTTCCTGTTCGGACTGATAGCGAGTCTTGTAGCACTCATCCACCTTTCGATGCACTTTTCCGACATGATTGTTCTGAAAGGCAAGGAGAACCTCGCCTTACAGAAGCGATACCTTATGCTGCAGTTGGACCCACATTTCGTGTTCAACAGTTTTAGTTCACTTGCCGGAATGATAGGGGAAGACCCGAAGATGGCTGAGGACTATGTAGTGAAACTCTCACATATCTACCGCTACATACTTCAGCATATCGACAAGGAGTATATAAACCTTGCCGACGGCACCGACTTCATCAAGTCGTACATCGGCCTGCTCAACATGCGCTACGACAGCGCCATCGTCCTGCACTGCGACGATTTGCACTGCGACCGCAACGAATGTATCCTCTCGCTGAGTCTACAACTTATCATCGAGAATGCCGTGAAGCACAACTGTCCGCAGAGCGGCACTGAGCTTCATGTGTCTCTTGGTCGCCAGGGCGACATGCTCGTCATAAAGAACAACCGCATATATACCAACCAGACCAACGACCAGAGCATAGAGTCGTACGGAATAGGTATCAGCAACCTGAAGCAACGCTACCGACTGGAGGGCGAGGCAGAGCCAGAGTTCGTAGCCAGTAAGGATGCCTTTGAGGTGCGACTGCCAATTATAAAACGAAAACAATAGAAGAACGATGCAAAAGGTATTGATTATAGAAGACGACCATTTCAGTGCAAGACGTCTGAAAAGGCTCATTATGGATATTGACGACACGATAGACGTGCATGGACCGCTGAAAAGTGTGGCTGAGGTGACAGAGGAGCTTGCCGCCAACAACGACTATGACCTTATCTTCTCCGACATCCGACTTGCTGACGGCGACGTGTTTGAAGCGTTCCGCAAGGTGATGCCACAGTCGTTCGTGGTCTTCACCACGGCTTACGATGAATACGCAATGGAGGCGATAAAGAACAACGGACTCGACTATCTGATGAAGCCGATTGACGAAGGCGAGCTGCGTGCCGCAATCGGCAAGCTGCGGCTTAACCGCAATGCACAACAGTCTGCCGTAGTGAGTCCTCTGCACGGCGTGCTTAACGACACACGCCAATACCGTGAGCGCTTCCTAATCACGAAAGGCGACGAGCTTTGCATGCTCTGCGTCGACGACATAAGCTACATCAATATGCACGACAACCGAATCACGGCGTTTGCTGTCGACGGCACATCCTATCCGCTGCCCATGAGCATGAACGACCTGGAGCAGGCTTTAGACCCTGCCCGTTTCTTCCGTCTCAATCGACAGTATATCGCCAATATTAAGGGTATAAGAAAAATCAGCTTTTACTTCGGTTCTAAACTAATGGTGAAGCTTAATGGCTGCGAGGACGACAATATTGTTATAAGCAAGGAAAAAGCGACATTGTTTAAGAAATGGTTGGAGAAATAATTAAAGCGAGTGCTCTTGAAGCATAAATATGCATCTGGAGCACCCGAAATCTGCTTAGAACGACCAACCTAAGCCGATATATGGAAAGAAAGCAGCCTTGTTGAGTCCGTACTTGTCGCCAAAGTTGAACGACGGCGAAACGCCAACACGAAACATGAAGCCGTTGGGGCGCTGATAGCGGTAGCCGATGTTTCCGAAGAAGAAATAACCGAATTGAGTTTTTGATGAAGTGTAAAAATCAGTTTTAGGAGAAGTTTCGTCTGTATTCTCCCCACCTGGATACCACCCTGTATCTTTGACGTATCCTATTGTTTCCTTTACTTGATATACACCAAGACTTGCACCGAACCCCAGCTCCAACTTGCTATTCTTCTTTCCGAGTAGATAGTTTAGCTCCAACGGAACACCAACGCCATTGATTTTCTGGTCGTACCAACCAGAATTGTCTCCATAGCCATAGCCAATGCCCACACGGTAGCCTAAACCTGAGTTTCCATTGAATCTACTGTCGTAGTTGATGCCTGCAATATTTTGGGCACCAAGTAATTCTACAGACAGGCTGCGTGTCTTCTGTTGTGCCATTACTGCCGAAAAACAGCATAATGCAAATAATGATAATACAATCTTTCTCATTACATATTTTATAATATGTTTATTGTCGGTGGATATTCTATCACCCACGTTCATCGGTCGTGTAGCTTGCAACACTCCCTCTTCAAGGTCCAAAAACACCTTAAAAATAAAGGCAAATCTTCAGACGACTTCATTCAGTCTTTAGCTTGCTTCAACATAATGCCCTAAACGGTCGGGTCTGTTTCCATCGGTAAAGAGGTAGACTATTCCGTCAGGGGTTTCAACAATAGAAACCTCAGTATAGGTGAAATCAGGGTAGTCAGCGTGTAAGGATTCCAATACGTTGCTTGGTACCGTTGTGCCTTTCGGCAAGGGGTAACAGGTTTCTTTCCATGTCGTGCCCTTACGGGATTTTCTGAAGTATACGGACTTCAACACGCCGTCGTGCATGATGAGATAGTTGTCATCACCGCTGTCGTTGACAAAACCAAGCACTTCGGAGCCTTTATAGTGCGCTGAAATCCATTCCATATCGCCAGGAATCGTACCTATATCTTCAGCGTTGTTCAGTTGGTATGTGCATGCTTTGGCCACCGTTCCTTTGCTGTCGATGACAAGTGTGTGGACGAGATTCTTGAGCTTGGGGGTGTCCTGCAGATAGCAGAGAATATAGTATGTCCCGTTTATGCTGGCCTGTGTCACTTCTTTGATTTCCAAGAACTCGTCGTTTCTGGCCTCCTGGTTTATCGTGAGCAGCCGGTATCGCACCGAGCTGGGTAACTGGTCAATTTCAGAGAGCGTCCGCACGGTGCGGTTCCACGCATTGTCAACGTATACAACCACGCATTCATTCCCCGCGGTGTCCTCAGAGGTGACATACGTTTCCATTGCTCCACTGTCGAAGTAAGGCTCTGGACCTGTGTAAACACGTTTGATAGTGTAGTCCTCGCAGCGTTCGTGGAAATCTTTGGCAATGGCCTCTGGCAAAGTTTTGTCATTGATCGGTGTCACATTTTCAGAATCGCATGAAGTCAGCGCAAGGACTACGACAGCAAGCCAACCGTACATCAAATGTCTAAATCCAAACTTTTTCATTTTATGCTTCAATTTATGGGTTCGTTCAAAGGACAAGTTGCCTGAGAACTTATTATTATACTGCAAAAGTACAATCGTTTGTTTTTATACACAACGCCTCCTTATGCGAAACGGCAAAAATGTATTGCGAAGCAGCAATATATTCTTTTGAAGCAATTATAGGTATTCCTCTTTTTATAATAATCCTCTCAACTCTTACGGATAAGAAACTAAAGTTTCGCAAGTGAAAATTCACAAGCGTGATTTAACTTAATTTTGAGAAATGATATACAAGTTGTCCCTGTGATCATTTAGCGATGATTGAAATAATCCCGTAGGGATTTGATGTGTGTAGGCAGGTATGCAGCGAAGGTTATGCGTAATGAGCGAAGCGAAATGGAGCATAACTGAAGCGAAATGCCTGCAAATGGCACACAACATATATGCATCCCAGCGGGATGCGATTTCGCCACCAAAAGGCAATTTGATGTTGTCGCATTCTGCTGGAATGCATCATACTGATATACCTATTGCAGGCATTCAAAAAGATTCCATTTCGCTTCGCTCAATTACATCTTTTCTTCATACCTGCCTACACACATCAAATTCCTAACGGAATTTCATGCCGCCGCACCTCATTCCAAAGTCTCACACATGAAATTTCAAAAAGTGTCAGTTTTCTACGGAGATAATAAAAATTCTCCGTAGAAAACTGACATTTTTTTAAATGAAGCGGTTATGAGAAATGAGTTCGGAGCACTCCGAGTGCTTTGCGTACTCCGAGTGCTCCGATGAGCCAGTTAATTCTCCTAACCTCTAATTTTTCTTGAATTTCAGAGAGGCTTTTTCTGGGGTGACGGTCAGTTCCACGGGGCAGCCTTCTATCAATGGGGTGTTCCATGACTCGTCGTGGCTGGTGGGGAAGTCGTAGCAGATGGGGATTTGATACTCGTCGAGGAATTCGTGGAGCATCTGATCCATGCTTTCATAGCCTGAAAGGCTGGTCACTTCGGTGAATCGGCCCACGATGATGCCTTTCACATGGTCGAGCGTGCCTTTCAACTTCATCTGAAACAGCAAACTTGCCACACGGTTCACGCTCTCGCTCACATCTTCGAAGAAAAGCACCACATCTTTGTCCTTCACAAAGTCGCGGTCGAGGAAGTCGTAGTCAGCCGATCCGCTCACTTGGGTAAACACGCTCAAGTTGCCGCCGAGCAAAATGCCTTTCGCCTTGCCGGTGTGGTTGTAGGCATGAGCCGGGGCTTCCACATTTGGCATCTCCTTGCCAAAGAGCAGTTTGCGCAAACGCTCGCTATATTCGTCGGTGCCGCCGGTCTTTGCCAATCGGCCACACATACTGCCGTGAATGCTCATGTGTCCAGCCTTCACCATGGCGCTGTGCAGGGCGGTGATATCGCTGTAGCCCACAAGCCATTTGTTGTATTTCTTCAGCGTGTCGAGCGGCACATTATATAGAATTTGCGCCGATCCGTAACCGCCACGCGAGCAGATGATGGCTTTGATGGAATTGTCGCGGAGCGCCCACATCAAGTCGGCCTCACGCTCTGCGGCGGTGCCTGCCCAACCGTGGTAGCGGTTAGTCACATATTTGCCCCTCACAGGGTTCAACCCCCACCCTTTCAGCACCTTCATCGCCTTGATTACCGATGAGTCGCTGGGCGTGCTGCCAGGCGAGAGGATAGCCACTTTATCGCCAGGCTTCAGCGAAGCCGGCATCACAATACCATATTTGGCTTTGGCTTGCACCAAAACCGACGTTGCCAACATGAGCAACAGCAAGATTTTCTTCATCACTTTCAGTCGTTTGTTTTTGTTCTTTTGCAAAATTACTAAAAATCGGGAGTAATCGTGGCTTCGTCTTTCTTGAATTTGGATAAAATTTTATAACTTTGTGTTACGTAACATTTTACAAAGCATCCTCTAAGCACAACGAATAAAATGAAAAAGCAGAATTTTCTTCGCCTTACATTACTCGTGTTAGTTATCCTTACAGCTGCGCCACATGCCGATGCAGGCAGGTGCTTGCGATGCGGCGGCAAAGGCATTGTGTATTTCCAGCGTGGTGGCACAGGCACTTATGGCCACAACAAGAGCAAGCGTCAATGCCCCATTTGCCACCAGATGGTGCCTTCGGGCGTGTCGCACTCCGACCGCTGCCCCGACTGTAACGGCACCGGGCAAATTCAGTCGCGCTCAAGCCGAAGTTCTTCCAGCTCACGCAGCTCGTCGTCAAGTTCGTCAAGCAGCAGCTATCAGCAGTATGATGGCGGATTCACGCCAGAGCAGCAGCTCGCCCTCGACATGATGGACGCCCGCATGAGGGGCTATAATGGAATGGTGAACGAAAACCACAGCTATGGCAAAGCCATTCGTTACGACCCCACATTCCACACTTCCATCGGCTTCTTGACCGATGCCATACAAAAAGCGAATGAGGCCCGAATCGCCACATTCTCTCGCAATGGTATAGGCTTGGTGGTTATGGGCAACAACGGCTATTATTACAACCAACTGCCTCAAGGTATGCTCGACGTCATACTTGATGTGAACAAGAAGGAAGGCAGGATTGTCGACATCAACATCACAGAGCTCGGAAAATGTTGGAGCGTGATTAGTAGGGTTGGCAACAAACTTATATGGAACGCTGTAGCCTCGGAAGACATCCTCAACAAACTCCAAGCCCTCAACAGACAAGGCAAAGACATCGTCTCGTTGGCAATGAATGAATACTCAGACTATGTGATAGTATGTGACGACGGCACCACCGAATGTTCACCAAAGTTTGAATCCACTGTGCGCCAAGCGAAAAACAAATTCGGCAAGATACTCAGCGCATGCGTCACCGCTTTGGGTAACTGCGTGCTTTGCTGCGACCGTGGCGTGTATTTCAATTACATTCCAAGCAGCGCGGCCGACATCCTGAAAAAAGTGGACTACATCCCCCGCTACGTAAAAGTCACAAGCTACGGCCGTTACTTCATCTCCGACGGCAACACCCGCTCCTACTACTGGTTCTAATGGTTCAGTGGATAAATACTGGGGGGCTGAAACAAAAACATAAAAAACAGCCTTTTAGCGATGCCAGTGCTTCGCGCCTGTCGTTAGTGCTGCGGCATGTCTGATTTCAAGCAGAGGCTTGAATCAGCCAC
>ENA-OUQN01001418-OUQN01001418.1-human-gut-metagenome-genome-assembly--contig:-NODE-1418-length-14423-cov-3.325933_pt1 | contig 14423 bp, 9 predicted proteins | sample MGYA00237950_ERZ548832 | MGnify/ENA primary metagenome ERZ548832 (study PRJEB26490, sample SAMN05194703) | human gut metagenome | biome: terrestrial biome; feature: human-associated habitat; material... | reverse complement strand
CATCAGCAGGGAGTGGACGGTACGGCCATACTTCAAGTCGCCGACCAGGAAGATATTCAGGTTCTCCAGTGTGCCTTGTGTCTTGTAGATGGAGTAGAGATCGAGCATGGTTTGTGAGGGATGCTGGTTGGCACCGTCTCCGGCATTCACAATGGGCACGGTGGTGACTTCACTGGCATAGCGTGCGGCCCCTTCGAGGTGGTGGCGCATCACGATGATGTCGGCATAGTTGCTTACCATCTTGATGGTGTCTTTCAGCGTCTCGCCCTTGGATGAGCTGGTGGCCTTTGGGTCGCTGAACCCGATGACACGTGCTCCAAGCCGGTTGGCGGCAGTCTCGAAACTGAGGCGTGTACGGGTGGAAGGCTCGAAAAATAAGGTGGCAACTACTTTCCCGTCCAATATATGCCGATTGGGATGGGCTTCAAACTCTTTCGCCATCTCGAGCATATAGAGGATTTTTTCCCGGCTATGCTCGGCAATGGTGACTAAACTTCTGTTTTCCATATCGTTGAATTCATTTATACTTTTCGAGAGTGTAAAGTTACGGAAAATATGCGGGCTACGGAAATATGCGGGGAAGTTTTTTGCGAAATATGGGCTGTTTTTTTAACCGTGTGGCTTGTTGTCCGGAATGCCACACTTCGACAAAGTAAATGCCGCATTTCGCGAATGTTCAAGTGTGGCATTTGCCTTAGTCAAGTGCGGCGTTTGCCTTGTCGAAGTGTGGCATTCCGGACAGTGAAGTGTGGTATCTCTTTACGCCGTCGCCGTCGTTCTTTTTAACGACAACGTCGTTTTTTCTCTTCTCTTCTTATCTTATCTCCTCTTACGCGCGCGAGGGCAAGTTTTCGTTGTCCCAATCTGTATTATAGCCCATTACGATGTATTTTTCCTTTCCGATTTTTTCTTCAAGTTTTCTAATTGTTTTGCAATCGTTTTGCATTTCACTGAGAGTTTCCATTAAAATAAACGGGCGTTTTTTTTGTGGATGCCGGAAATCTTATCCTGAAAAAGATATAAAAAGCATAGGCACATCCAATATATTTCCGTACCTTTGCCCTATTATTGAACTTTGATTTTAGCAACTGAAACATGATAAGGAAAGTCGTCAAAATCCTATGGATTTTCATCGCACTGATTTCGCTGGTGTGTGTCTTTATATTCTTTTCCATAGCCAAGGGCTGGATAGGCTATATGCCTCCGGTGGAAGACCTGGAAAATCCGAATTACAAATTTGCCACAGAAGTCTTTTCCGAGGACGGAAAAGTATTGGGTACTTATTCCTATAGTAAGGAAAACCGCGTGTTTGTGGGATACAATGATTTGTCGCCCAATATCATCAACGCCTTGATAGCTACGGAAGATGTACGTTTTGCCGAACATTCGGGCATTGACGCCTACGCCCTGACGCGTGCCGTAGTGAAGCGCGGTATCCTGATGCAGAAGAATGCCGGCGGTGGCAGTACCATCACCCAGCAGCTTTCCAAACAGCTTTATTCTCCCAGTGCCGACAATGTGATGGAACGTCTGTTCCAGAAGCCCATCGAATGGGTGATTGCCGTAAAGCTGGAGCGTTACTATACAAAAGAGGAAATCCTCACCATGTATCTCAACAAGTTCGATTTCCTGAACAATGCGGTAGGCATCAAGACTGCTGCCTTTACCTACTTCGGTTGCGAACCGAAAGATTTGAAGATTGAGGAAGCGGCTACGTTGGTGGGCATGTGCAAGAATCCGTCTCTCTATAATCCGGTGCGCTACAATGAACGTTCCCGCGGACGGCGCAATGTGGTGCTCGACCAGATGCGGAAAGCGGGATATATTACGGAAGCCGAGCGCGACTCCCTCCAGGCATTGCCTCTGAAACTGAAGTACAACCGTGTGGACCACAAGGAAGGGTTGGCCACTTATTTCCGCGAATACCTGCGCGGCGTGCTCACCGCCAAGAAGCCCGACAAGGCCAACTACCGCGGCTGGCAGATGCAGAAATACTACGAGGATTCACTCGACTGGGAGAACAATCCGCTCTTTGGATGGTGCGAAAAGAACACCAAGAAAGACGGTACCAAATACAACCTCTACACCGACGGGCTGAAAATCTATACCACGCTCGACTCGCGTATGCAGCAGTATGCCGAGGATGCCGTGACAGAGCATCTGAAGGAACTGCAAGGTTACTTCTTCAAGGAAAAGAAAGGGGCCAAGAAAGCTCCCTACACCTTCCGTCTGACCCAGGAGCAGGTAGACGAGATTCTGGGACGTGCCATGAGGTTGTCCGACCGCTACCGCCTCATGAAGAAAGCCGGAGCCACCGAAGCTGAAATAAAGAAAGCCTTCGACACCCCGGAGGAGATGTCCGTATTCAGTTGGGAAGGGGAGAAAGACACCATTATGACCCCGATGGATTCCATCCGTTACTACAAGTTCTTCCTTCGTGCCGGTTTCATGTCCATGGACCCGCGCAGCGGACATGTCAAGGCATACGTAGGCGGACCGAACTACCATTACTTCCAGTACGATATGGCCATGGTGGGACGCCGCCAGGTAGGTTCTACCATCAAGCCTTTCCTTTATACACTGGCTATGGAGAACGGTTTTTCTCCCTGCGACGAAGTGCGCCACGTGGAATACACGCTGATTGATGAAAACGGAAAACCGTGGACGCCGCGTAATGCCAACAAAAAGCTGATTGGTGACATGGTGACTGTGAAGTGGGGGCTGGCAAACTCGGACAACTGGATTACGGCCTATCTCATGAGTAAACTGAATCCCTATAATCTGAAACGTCTTATACATACTTTCGGTGTCCGCAACCGTGATATAGTACCTTCCGTTTCACTCTGTCTGGGCCCGTGCGAGATTTCCGTCGGCGAGATGGTAAGTGCCTATACCGCATTCCCCAACAAGGGTATCCGGGTAGCTCCGCTGTTCGTGACCCGCATCGAGGACAATGATGGAAACGTGCTGGCAACCTTTGCTCCCGAAATGCAGGAAGTCATCAGTGTATCCAGCGCTTACAAGATGCTGGTCATGCTGCGTGCCGTTGTCAACGAAGGTACCGGAGGCCGTGTGCGCCGTCTAGGTGTGAAAGCCGACATGGGCGGCAAGACCGGAACGACGAACTACAATGCCGACGGCTGGTTTATGGGCTTCACGCCTTCGCTTGTGTCCGGTTGCTGGGTGGGCGGTGAGGACCGCGACATCCACTTCGATACGATGCTTCACGGACAAGGTGCTTCCATGGCATTGCCTATCTGGACAAAATACATGGTGAAAGTGCTCGGTGACAAATCTCTGGGATATGATGAAAATGAAACATTCCAGTTGCCCGAAGGCTATGACCCGTGCAAGGATGATGTGAATCTGGAAGGAGACACCCATATAGAAGAACCGATAGAGGGACTCGACGAACTGTTTAATTAGTTGAAAGGTGAAAATTGAAAGTGGAAAGGTAAACTTTCAATTTTCACCTTTTCCCCTTTCACCTTAAAAAATGGATTATACGATTAGTATTGGGAGCAACGAACAGCGGAGGGAGAACATGGAACTGGCTCGCAGACGCTTGACGGAACTTTTTTCGGGAATACGTTTCTCGGAAGAGGAGGAGACGGTACCTTTGTTCTTTCACCGTCCGAATCTGTTCTCCAATCAGGTGGCATGCTTTGCTTCCGATAATCCGGTAGAGGAAGTCACCGCCTGCCTGAAAGCCATCGAACGGGAAGCCGGAAGGAAGCCCGAGGAGAAGGAGCAGGAAATTGTACGGCTGGATATAGACTTGTTGTCTTGTGACGGGACTGTCTATAAGCCAAAAGATTTGAAACGTGATTATATCCTGCGAGGATTGAAACAACTGTTATAATTAATAAAGAATATAAGGAGATGGGTCGATAGTATATGAACACTTTCGGACACACTCTCATTTTAAAAAACGAAGATTGAAAATGAAATTTTTAGGAATCATACCTGCCCGTTACGCATCTACGCGTTTTCCAGCCAAACCATTGGCGGTGTTAGGTGGAAAAACCGTGATACAGCGAGTATACGAGCAAGTGGCAGGAATCTTGGACGATGCATACGTGGCTACGGACGATGAGCGTATTGAAGCCGCAGTAAAAGCATTCGGAGGAAAGGTGGTAATGACTTCCACCGAACATAAAAGCGGCACCGACCGCTGTCAGGAAGCTTGTACAAAAATAGGAGGACAGTTTGATGTCGTGGTGAATATCCAGGGGGATGAGCCTTTCATCCAGCCTTCGCAGTTACAAGCCGTCAAAGCATGTTTCGACGATCCGGCCACCCAGATAGCCACTCTGGTGAAACCCTTTACGGTAGATAATGGTTTTGAGGCACTGGAAAATGTGAACTCTCCGAAGGTTGTGCTCAACAAAAACAGGAATGCCCTCTATTTTAGCCGTTCCATCATTCCCTACCAGCGCAATGCGGCGAAGGAAGACTGGCTGGAGAACCATACGTATTATAAGCATATCGGCCTTTATGCCTATCGCGTAGAGGTACTGAAAGAGATAACCGCCCTTCCGCAGTCATCCCTCGAGATTGCCGAATCATTGGAACAGCTTCGTTGGTTGGAAAACGGATACACTATCAAAGCAGGTATCACGGATGTAGAAACTATCGGCATAGATACTCCTCAAGATTTGGAACGGGCAGAAGAATTTCTTAAAAGCCATGGGCTGTAAACTAGAAAGCCCATGCTGAACCGAAGTGACCAACCCCGGATTCTTGAACCGGAACAACTGGTGGTGCAAAGGCCGGAACGTATCAAGTTGCCTAATGGCGTGCCATTGAGTGTGCTCAATGCCGGTGACAATGAAGTGACACGTATCGATCTCCTCATGGCAGGCGGCCGATGGCAACAGAAACAGCCCTTGCAGGCGTTGTTTACGAACCGCATGCTTCGCGAGGGAACCCGACGCTACGATGCCGCCCAGATAGCGGAAAAGCTGGACTATTATGGAGCCTGGCTGGAATTGTCCAGTGCATCCGAGTATGCCTATGTCACCCTTTATTCTCTGAATAAATACCTTCCCCAAACGCTTGATGTATTGGAATCTATCGTCAAAGAGCCGGTATTTCCCGAGAAAGAGCTGGGAGTGATTGTAGACAATAATATCCAGCAGTTTCTTGTCAACTCTTCCAAGGTGGACTTTCTGGCGCACCGCGGATTGGTGAAGGCTCTGTACGGCGGGCAGCATCCCGGCGGACGTCTGGTGCAGGAAGAGGATTATCGGCGTATCACCCCTGCTGTGCTACGCGAGTTTTATGACCGTTACTATCATTCCAATAATTGCAGCATCTATCTCTCGGGTAAGGTAACCGGTGATTGCATCCACAGGATAGAGTCCTTGTTTGGCTGCGAGGCTTTCGGTACGGATTTCCGCAAACCGGAGAAGACAGAATTCCATCCGGTTACCACCTCCGGAAAACGTATCTTCATCGAACGTCCGGACGCCCTGCAAAGTGCCGTCCGTATGGGCATGCTTTCCCTGGACCGTAATCATCCGGACTACTTGAAGGCCCGCGTACTGGTCACACTGTTCGGGGGTTATTTTGGCAGTCGCCTGATGTCCAATATCCGGGAAGATAAAGGATACACATACGGTATCTCCGCAGCCATCATGCCCTATCCGGGGCAGGGAGTGTTGGCGGTCAGTGCCGAAGCCGCCAACGAATTTGTGGAGCCTCTTATCGGTGAGGTTTATCATGAAATAGACCGCCTTCAGAACGAGCTGGCTTCCGATGGAGAGCTTTCCATGGTGAAGAACTATATGTTGGGAGACATGTGCCGTAGTTATGAATCTGCATTCTCGTTGGCAGATGCCTGGATTTTTGTGCAGGTATCGGGCTTGCAGGATACCTACTTTGCCGAAGCACTGGATGCTGTCAAGGAGGTTACTCCACAAGAAATCCGTGAACTTGCAGGGCGGCATTTATGCAAAGAGAAATTAAAAGAAATAGTGTGCGGCAAAAAAATGTCATAAAAAGCGGGAGTTATCGCATCATTTTACCGGATAAATCCTACCTTTGTCAATTATCAACTATCAATTATCAATTAATGAAATATCTATATACTGCACTCATTCTGGCTTTCTTATGCCAAGGTGGAGCCACTGCCCAGGAAAAAAAAAGCGGCTTTTTCGATAAAGTGAAAAGTACATTCTCTTCGGAGATAAAGATAGGTACCTATACGTTCAAAGATAACGGGGCCGTCTATACCGGTGAAATAAAAGGGCGCAAGCCCAATGGAAAGGGGAAGACCGTTTTCAAGAACGGCGACGTCTACGAGGGTGAGTATGTGAAGGGCAAGCGTGAAGGCTACGGTACATATATGTTTCCCGACGGTGAAAAGTATGAGGGGCAATGGTTTCAAGACCAGCAGCATGGTAGGGGTATCTACTATTTTATGAATAACAACCGTTATGACGGCATGTGGTTTCAGGATTACCAGCACGGTAAAGGAACCATGTACTATTACAATGGTGATATTTATGAGGGCGACTGGGTGAATGATAAACGCGAAGGCCAAGGAACGTATACCTGGAAGAACGGTTCCAAGTATGTAGGCTCGTGGAAGAATGACAAGAAAGACGGCAAAGGAACACTGACCTGGAATGACGGTTCCAAATATGACGGGGAGTGGAAAAATGATGTCCGGGACGGTAAAGGAACTTTTGAATATGCCAACGGTGACAAATACGTAGGTGACTGGAAGGACGACATGCAGCATGGCAAAGGTATTTACTTTTTCCATACCGGCGACCGTTACGAAGGTTCTTATGTTCAAGGTGAACGTACCGGAGAGGGCATTTATTACCATGCTAGCGGCAACAAGTATGTGGGCAGCTTCAAGGATGGAAAGCAGGAAGGCCACGGCACATTTACGTGGGCAAGCGGCGCCGTTTACGAAGGTAATTGGAAAGATAACCAACGTGACGGATACGGTACTTACAAATGGAATGTAGGTGACTCTTACGAAGGTGAATGGAAAGACAATAAGTTCAACGGCCAAGGTACCCTGATTCAGACCGATGGAACCAAATATAAAGGCGGTTTTGTGAACGGTATGGAAGAAGGTAGCGGTATCCAGGAGGACAAGAACGGAAACCGTTATGAAGGCTTCTTCAAACAAGGTAAGAAACACGGTCCGTTTGTAGAAACAGACAAGAACGGAAAGGTGATACGAAAAGGAACCTACAAGATGGGAAGGCTGGAGAATTAGAATTAAAAATTAGAAATTAAAAATTAAAGGCTGCGCAATGTTCACTTCAGAACCGCGCAGCCTTTAATTTTTAATTTCTAACCGCTCCGCGGTTAGATAATGTATTGTGAACTGATTGATTCATTGTTCATCACCCGCTTGATGGTTTCGGCGAACATATCGGCAATGCTCAACTGTTTAACCTTGTCACATTTTTTAGAGTAGGGGATACTATCAGTAAATACCATTTCCGTTAGTGCGGATTCTTGTACACGGAAAGAAGCAGGGTCGGACATTACGCAGTGGCTGGCAATAGCACGGACAGATTTGGCTCCTGCTTCCAGCATGATGTTGGCAGCCTTGGTAATGGTTCCTGCTGTATCTACAATATCGTCTACCAATACTACATTCTTGTCTTTTACATCACCGATGATTTGCATGGTGGCAACCACGTTTGCTTTTTCGCGTGTCTTGTTGCACAATACCAGGGGTACACCGAGGTATTTGGAGAATGTGCTGGCACGTTTTGAACCGCCGACATCCGGGGTGGCGATTACCAAGTCTTCCAGTTTCAAGGATTCAATATAGGGGAGGAATACTGCTGATGCATACAAATGATCCACCGGAATATTGAAGAAACCTTGAATCTGGTCTGCATGAAGGTCCATCGTAATCAGACGGTCGATACCTGCAACAGAGAGCAGGTCGGCCACCAGCTTAGCGCCGATGGAAACACGGGGTTTGTCTTTTCTGTCCTGACGTGCCCAACCGAAGTAAGGGATAACGGCTACAACGCTTTTTGCCGATGCTCTTTTAGCAGCATCAACCATCAGCAGAAGTTCCATCAAGTTGTCAGAATTAGGGAAGGTTGATTGAACCAGGAATACATGCGAGCCACGGATAGATTCCTCATAAGAGACTGCAAACTCACCATCTGCAAAATGGGTGATGTTCATCTTTCCCAGAGGGCAATCAAGGCTAGCGCAGATTTTCTCTGCAAGGTATCTCGAATTTGTTCCGGAGAATACCATAAAGGGTGCTTTTTCGCTCATTTGTGTAATAGATGTTACCTATTTGTTAATTGGCATGCAAAGGTAGGAATTTCCCGTTACATAAAACAAGAGTTATTGTATAAAAATTATTTTTCTTTCCCGGATTTATTCGTAGCTTTGCTTTATGAAACGACTTTCTTTTATATGGTTTGCGGGGTTGTTGTGCCTTTGTACAACAATGGTTTCGTGTGTGGGAACGGCACCCATGAAGGAAGTACGCCTTATCGACTCTCTAAACCAGGTGGCTTATGCTTTTCGTTATAAAAACCTGGATTCATCCTGCCATGCGGCATCAAGGGCCTACCGTGAAGTCAGCCTCTATAAACAAGGAAAAGCGGAAGCATCCAATAATCTGGGCTTTTGTGCTTTTATGCGCATGGATTTTGAGCAGGCCGAAAAGTTTCACATGGATGTCTATAATCTGACCAAGAATGAACTGGAACTCCTTATTGCCGACATCGGTTTGATGAAGATTTATCAGCGGACGGCGTTGAACAAGGAGTTCTACGATTATCGCAATAGTGCCTTGCACCGTATGAAAAGAATAGCGGAGGATGACAATCTGTTTGTGGACCAACACGAGCAAATGCGTTTGAATTATGCCCGTTCGGAATTTTATATTGTATCTGCTGTGTATTATTATTATTTGCAACAGCGTCCGGAAGCTGTAGCCTCTATTAATGAAGTTACTAAAAAACAAGAGTTGCTGGCAGATACCAATCAGCTGTTGTATTATCACTACATCAAAGGTTCTGCTGCCTTATGCGAGGGTGAGACACCGGATGAGCGAAGACTGAGAGAATTTGATGAGCTCTATACCGCATGGCAGTTGGCTTCGCGCAAGGGCTATCTTTACTTTGAGGGCAATGGAGTGCAGGGACTTGCCAACTTGATGGCTTCACCGGATAATTACGCATTTTTTCAAGACCGCCGCTCCCATGCCTTGACACGTTTTGGAGTACCGGTAGATTCGCTGCTTCCCATGCGTCTGGGGCAGTTGGCATTGCAAAAATTCAGCCAATACAAGGATTTGTATCAGATAGCAGGTGCATATGTATCTATCGGCAAATACCTGAATGCCCACAGTCACTATACAGAAGCTCTTGACACGCTAAAACTTGCTCTGGAATGTGTAAATGACCATCACCGCCTTTTCTATGACTGCCACGATAGTTTGGACTGGCTGAAAGCATTTGACCGTCGAGATACGATTTGTGCGGAGAAGGCATGGATGGAGCAGAAACTGAAAACCGTGCCCGAGTGGATTTCACGTATTCGTGAACAGTTGAGCGTTTCGTATGCAGGACTCGGAATGAAAGAAAAATCAGACTATAACCGCAATATTTACCTGGATATCCTTGAAGATACACGCCAGGATAAAGAACTGGAAAGCCGCTATCAGGCATTAGAAAAGGAGGCGGGGCAACTCAACGTCGTGTTGTCACTGGTCATTGTGGGCTTCGTGCTTGTATCCCTCTTCTTCTGGTTTTTCAACAAGCGTTCCAAAGACCGGAACAGAGTGCATCTCCGCCGTCTGCAGCTGATGCTGGATATCTGTCAGAAGATAACGGCATCCATTCCGGCAGATGCACAGACTGAGGAGGAAATCGTCGACTCTATCCGGACGGCTGTCTGCCCGGAATTGGAAAAGCTGTTTGGAGTGAAGGATATCCGCATAGACAACGGGCAATTAGTGTTCCCGCGTCGGATGAGCAAGGATGAGCAGGCGATGGTACGGGTGATAACTCCCTATATCCGATGGGCAATCGACAACGGCATGACGTCCATCTCCCTTGGCGACGAACGCCGCAGACTGGAAAAGCAACGCTACATTTACGAGCAGCACATCGCGGGGAACAAACGGCAAAATCTGATAAAGAAAGCATGTATGGCTATTGTCAACGGAATTCACCCGTACATAGACCGTATCATCAACGAAGTGCAGAAACTGACTCAAAAAGGATTCATCAAAGAGGAGCGGATCAAAGAGGAGAAATACCAGTATATCGACGAGTTGGTTACTACCATCAATGAATACAATGATATTCTTGCCCTTTGGATAAAGATGAAGCAAGGAAGCCTTAGCCTGAACATAGAGACGTTCGAATTGAATGAACTTTTCGAGCTGCTTAGGAAGGGAAGCCGTACATTCGAGATGAAGAGACAGTCGTTGGAGGTGCAGCCTACGGATATCCGGGTAAAGGCAGACAAAGCCCTTACATTGTTTATGATAAATACACTGGCGGAGAATGCCCGTAAATATACCCCTCAGGGCGGTATGGTGAAAGTATATGCACGGCAGGAGGAAGATTATGTGGAAATCTCGGTAGAGGATAATGGTTGTGGATTGTCACCGGAAGATGTAGCCCGCATTGTGGGAGAAAAAGTATATGACTCGAAAGCCATCGGTATGAGTGACGCTCCCGACAAGGAGGAATTGAGGAAGAACAAAGGAAGTGGCTTTGGACTGATGAACTGTAAGGGCATCATTGAAAAATATCGCAAGACGAATGATTTGTTCAAGGTCTGTCTGTTTAATGTGGAGAGCGGGCTGGGAAAAGGCAGCCGTTTTTATTTCCGTCTGCCTGCGGGTATCCGTAAGTCCGTGTCGGTGTTGCTCGTCGTGTTGTCTTTGTGCATGTCATCCTGCCGGCATGCTGTGGAACAGCCTGCTTCCGGAGAGGTGTTACCGGATTCTTTGGCACTGCTTGCACAGAATGAATACGAAGCTTTGCTGGACGAAGCCTCCGATTATGCCAATGAAGCTTATTACTGCAATGTAGACGGAGAATACGAACTGGCTTTACAATACATAGATTCGGCAATGTATTGCCTGAACGAACATTACAAGCAATACGCCCATCCTATACATCGCTATATGACGCTGACGGGAGACGGGGCGCCTGCGGAACTGGATTGGTGGAACCAGATGTTCAATTCGGATTTCCATGTAATTCTGGATATCAGGAATGAAGCGGCAGTCTCATTTCTTGCATTGAAGCAATGGGATGACTATAGTTATAATAATGCTGCCTACACTACCTTATACAAACTGTTGGGAGAAGACCAATCCTTGGAAGAATATTGCCGGCAGCTGGAGCGTTCCACCAACAACAAGATGGTGGGCATTTTGCTGGCGGTGATTTTGCTGTTCGTATTGCTGTTGGGATATTACATACTCTACTTCCGTAAACGTCTGGTGAACCGCTGGAATCTGGAGCAAGTACTGGAAATTAATGGAAAGGTGTTCAATGCCTCCTTGTTGCCGGTTTCGGATACGGAGGAAATGTTGCAGCGTGAGGAGGATACATTGAAGGAAATCCCGCGGCAGATTGTAGGTTCCGCTTTTGATGCAGTGAACGAACTTTTGAGTATCGACCGGTTAAGCATAGCTGTATACAACGAGACTACACATAAGCTGGAATACACTTCCAATCCAGTGGAAGATACCGCCGTGGACGAGTTGCCTATCTGGAGGAAATATATGGAGAATTGCTTTGAGCAGCAAGTGTACATATCGGAAAAGGGTATACAAGCATTGCCGCTTGTTGTGGATGCGGGAAATATGTGTCGTTGCATAGGTGTGCTGTGTCTGGAACGCAGGGAAGGTACGGAGCAGGAGACCGACCATTTGCTTTTGGAACTGATAGCCCGTTATGTCTCCATTGTAATCTTCAATGCAGTGGTTAAGTTGGCTACGAAATACCGGGACATCGAAGTGGCTCAAGATGAAGCCCGGCGAGCTTCCTGGGAAGACAGTTTGCTGCATGTACAGAACATGGTGCTGGATAATTGTCTTTCGACCATCAAGCATGAAACGATTTATTATCCGAACAAGATAAAGCAGCTGATAGGGAAACTGCGGTCCGGTAAACAGACAGAAGCGGAGGAGCGGGAAACGGTGGTTGCCATCAGCGAATTGATAGAGTATTACAAAGGTATCTTTACGACACTCAGTTCATGCGCTTCCCGCCAGTTGGAAGAGGTGACTTTCAGGCGTGCGACAATATCTGTGCCGGAACTTATGGCTACTGCCGGGAAATATTTCCGCAAAGTGTATAAGGGAAACAAGGCGCATATTGATTTTAAGATACAACCGTTGGAAGGACGGATTACCGGTGACTGGAACCAGTTGCGTTTCCTGCTTGAAAACCTGATAGACGAGGCTTGCTCCGTAACTCTGGATGGAGCTGTCTGTCTGTCGGCCCGGGAAGATGGGGAATTTATACGTTTTCTGTTTACAGATATGCGCAGGGAAAAGACCCGTGAAGAATTGAACCAATTGTTCTATCCCGACTTGTCCCGCATGACGGCCGGTGAGAAAGGAGAACTGTATGGTACGGAATATCTGGTGTGCAAGCAGATTATCCGCGACCATGACGAGTTTGCCGGACGCCGGGGATGCCGTATCAATGCCGAACCGGGAAAGGAAGGAGGTTTTACAATATATTTTACGCTACCGAAAAAATGAAATATGGAAGACAAAAAATTTAAAGTAATCATCGTTGAAGATGTCAAGTTGGAGCTGAAAGGGACGGAAGAGATTTTCCGCCATGAAATTCCCAATGCGGAGGTAATAGGTACTGCTATGACTGAGCAGGAGTTCTGGACATTGATTGAAGCCGGCGTACCGGATCTTGTTCTGCTGGACTTGGGATTGGGAGGTTCGACCACAATCGGGGTGGACATCTGCCGGAATATCTTCAAGCGTTATCCGGGAGTACATGTGCTGATATTCACGGGAGAAATATTGAATGAGAAGTTATGGGTGGACGTACTTGAAGCCGGTGCCGACGGCATTATCCTGAAAACCGGAGAGTTGCTGACCAAAACCGATGTGCAGGCAGTGATGGACGGCAAGAAGCTGGTCTTTAACTATCCGATACTGGAGAAGATAGTGGAACGCTTCAAGAAATCTGTCCTAAATGATGCAAAACGTCAGGAAGCAATCATAAGCTATGATATTGATGAGTATGACGAGCGTTTCCTCCGTCATTTGGCACTGGGCTATACCAAAGAAATGATTGCCAATCTTAGGGGAATGCCTTTTGGAGTCAAGTCGCTGGAGAAACGGCAGAATGACTTGGTCGGCCGTCTTTTCCCGCCTAGTGAACGGGTGGGGGTGAATGCCACTCGTCTGGTGGTGCGTGCATTGGAACTTCGAATCCTGAATATAGACAATCTGGAAGCCGACGATGAGTAAACTCCGAATGCCACATCCCGCTACGATGTTCTTCCTGCTGACGCTGGCAGTCATCCTCCTTTCATGGATATTCGATGTCTATGGCCTGAGCGTGCTGCAACCGCAGACTGGAGAAGTAATACGGGTGCAGAGCCTGCTGAGTCCGGAGGGCATACGCTGGCTGCTGCGCCATGTCATAACCAATTTTACGGGATTCACTCCGTTAGGGCTGGTGATTGTGGCTATGTTCGGAATAGGGGTGGCACAGCATTCGGGTTTCATCGATGCATGTATTCGCAGGGGGGTACGACGTCCACGTGATCCTTGGCGCATTATTCTGCTGGTTATTGTCTTAGGACTGTTGTCCAATATAGTGGGAGATGCAGGATATATCATTCTGTTGCCGATAGCTGCAACTTTGTTCCAGTCCGTCGGTCTGCACCCCATTGGAGGTATAATTACAGCTTATGTTTCAGTCTCTTGTGGCTATAGCGCTAATGTGTTTTTGAGTACATTAGACCCCATGATTGCCTCTGTAACGCAAGAAGCGGCTGATAGGATGAATATTGCTCCGGGGCAGACTGGACCGCTGTGCAATTATTATTTTCTCTTTGTTTCCACGTTCCTGCTTGCATTCATCATTAATCATATTACCCGCAGGAGCTTGTTGCCGCACTTGGGAATGTATGCAGGGGATATTCATTTTAATGGCTACAAACAACTGTCCCGCAAGGAACGGAGAGCTATGTTGGGAGCTGTATTTGCAGGCTTGCTGTATATTGCCATTATTCTGTGGGCTACATTCTCTTCATGGGGGATATTGCGGAGTGTCAATGGTGGGTTGATTCGTTCTCCGTTTATAGTTGGTATTCTGTTTTTGCTTTCGTTTGGAATAGGTTTGATGGGGATGGTCTATGGTTTTGCCTCCGGCCGATACCGTACGGACGGTGATGTGATAGAAGGACTTACG
>ENA-OUQN01001410-OUQN01001410.1-human-gut-metagenome-genome-assembly--contig:-NODE-1410-length-14473-cov-24.036690_pt1 | contig 14473 bp, 14 predicted proteins | sample MGYA00237950_ERZ548832 | MGnify/ENA primary metagenome ERZ548832 (study PRJEB26490, sample SAMN05194703) | human gut metagenome | biome: terrestrial biome; feature: human-associated habitat... | reverse complement strand
GTGTGGCAATGCCAACCCTGGATAATCTGGTGGTACTGGCGGCAGTCTTTGGTGTGTCAATGGACGAGATAATTGCTGTTGATGTAAATGCAAAGGCACAGATCAGTGCATGAATAAAAAAGAAAAGGGGTATCTGAAAGGATGCCCCGGTACATGCTCATATAGTTCAATGGATAGAACGACCGGCTACGGACCGGCTGATTCAGGTTCGAGTCCTGATATGAGTGCTATGGTCCCATAGTCTAAAGGTTAGGACACCGGCCTTTCAAGCCGGAGATACCGGGTTCAAGTCCCGTTGGGATCATTCTGCCTCCATAGTCTAAAGGTCAGGACACTGGTCTCTCAAGCCGGAGATGTAGGGTTCAAGTCCCACAGGAGGTACTGTGGCCATAGGATAACGGTCAGTCCGTCAGATTGTGGTTCTGAACATGAGGGTTCGACTCCCTCTGGTCACATATGTTTGCGTGTCCGAGCTGGTTTATGGTGCCACCCTGCTAAGGTGGTGTGTGAGAGTACCGCACCGAAGGTTCAAATCCTTCCGCAAACGTTAATAATGAGCAGGCTGTTTATCAAGCCTGCTCATTTATAATATCCGGCAGCAGCATCCGGTCATCTATGTAGTAGTCACAGGTGACCTTACGATCACGGATCTGCAGACAGATTTTATTCCATTGCACGAAGCGACAGCACTTCTTGGAATCACGAAGGAGAAGATGTCTGTAATCACCAGGGCAAGCAGATTTAAGGACTGCTTTGAAATCCAGGTGTTTGAGGATAAGAAGTGGATCTCCAAAAAGAGTTTTCAGCATTTTCTGAATGCGCAGAGTGTATATCAGGTTGTGAAGAAGCCGAAAAGCGAAAAAAGGAGATTGAGTATAAGCAGTCCCTGGGAACATTTGTTGTACCAAAATGCACCAAGGTAAAAGAACTTATAAAGGAATATGTCAGAATCTACGGACATGGTAACGGAAGTGTATGGTCATATTATTGATGAGGACTGGCGAAAAAATGCAGAGAGAATGGAGAATGCCTTTTATAATAAGGAAAATCTTAATCCGGATATACATGAGCAGAAAGAGGAAGAAAATAAGATTACCATACCGGAGGGAGTAGATCCTGAACTGCTGATGAAAGTACTTAGCAATCCGGAGATGGCTGCTTTGCTTACATCTCTGGCAAAAACAATGAAAGTATAACTATAGAAGAACGATATTGTGTGGAGTAAGAAATCTATGCAGTATCTTTTTTTTCGTTTCTTGTGAATAAATTTATAGTTATTTGTAAGAATTTGTCGAGAAGCACCATGTATATAATGGAGGCAAGTGATGAGGAGTTCGATACCGAAGAGGTACGCAAACTTGTGAAGCGATTAGATGAATTGGATCCCATACCATTGCCGTGGAAATCGGATGAGGAAGCATTGAAAGACTTCTGGGATTATTGTGAAGAGAGACAGAGGGAAGAACGTATAATATCAGAGATGAAAATTAAGGGTTGAGAAGTCTGTGCCTTTGGAAAAAGTATGTGGTAAAATATATATACGAGAAGTCTATAAATCGGGATTGACCGAACTGAAGATGAAGAATGCTTCTTGTCTAAAGGGCAAGAAGATGGGGATTAGAAAGTGTTTTTTACAAGGAGGTGATTAGGTGAATGATCAATTCATACAAGGAGTAATATTTGATTGGGATAAAATTGATAAGGATAGTTATCTGAAGGGAATCAGGGCTTTTAAGGGAGTTGAAAAACTTGATTTTAACAAACCAATTACTTTTTTTGTAGGGGAAAATGGCAGCGGTAAATCAACTTTATTGGAAGCACTTGCCGTAGCACATGGTTTTAATCCTGAGGGTGGAACGAAGAATTATGTTTTTTCTACGCATGATACACATTCAGAGTTGTGTGATGCGATAAGAATTGCTAAAGGCTATCGGAAGGAAAAGTGGGGATATTTTCTTAGGGCAGAAAGCTTTTATAATGTTGCAACGCAGGAAGAAGAATATGCAGATATTACACATCCTTCCGCTAAATATCATGAAAAATCACATGGAGAGAGTTTTCTCGCATTAGCACAGAATAATATGAATCCAAATGGCTTGTATCTTTTTGACGAGCCGGAAGCTGCATTATCGCCGCAGAGACAGCTTACATTGTTGATGCAAATATACAGATGTGCAAAAGAGGGAGCACAGTTTATTATAGTTACGCATTCGCCAATTTTGTTAGGAATACCAGATGCAGATATCTATTGTTTTGATAATGGACGCATACATCTGTGCGAATATGAGGATACAGAGAGTTACCAGGTAACAGAAATGTTTATAAATAATAGGCAGATGCTGTTGGATAGATTACTAACAGATTAGATAATAAAGAAATCGATAAATTCAAGTTTGATAAGGAGGTTGAGGTTTGGTTATGAATAACAGTTTAGCAGAAGTGCACTTGTTTTGGGCATAGGATTCTTACCTTCTCTTGTAGTGTGCCTGATTTGGATTGTAAATCAGTCTGTATATTGCAAGGAAGCGTTAAAGTATTCAAAGGCAGGAACTAAGATATGATGATATTAAGCAGGATATGCTTAATATTGTTTTGATTGGATTGGCAAAGAAGTTACCTCGTCAGGATGAAAAGCATGAATTACATCGTCTGTTGAGGGCATTGCTTTCAAAGAGTCTTACACAAAGCGGGAAGCTAAATATAATTGAGAAAGAGTACGATATTCCATTAGAAGAAGATTTAAGAAAGAATTTTTCGAGAATCCGATGATGGACCGGTTACGGAAGTTTTTACAAACTTTTACTTACGGGAGTGGAGAGGATAAAAATCGGACATACTAACAAAAAAGTTGGAGGTATGTCATGAAACCAAAGAATTACACGGATAAATCAGCGATGCTTGTAGGAACGGATGCAGATCCGGTTACCGCAGGACCAAAACATTTTGCGGAGAACACACCGGAACAGGAAAAAGAAAATGCCGCAATCCGGCAGAGCAGTATGTACAACGACAAAAACCGCGCACGCATAGATAACAATCAGTTTTTTGAAACAAGAAGTAATCCTTTGAGCAGCAAGGGGAATTGAGGATTTGCTTGACAAAGGTTCTGTCCGAACATCATAATGAATGATAGAGATATCATGTAAAACAGGACGGAGCATAGTATGAATCAGATTTGCAGGGACATTTTCCGGGCGATTCATGAGGGAAAGTGGCTGAAAATCGAATATCGGAACAAAGCGGATCAGATTACAAAATACTGGATTGGAATCCGTGATCTTGATCCGGCAAAACGTACCCTCAAAGTAGATGGTCTGCACCTCGGAATGTATACACTGGGGGAATATGACAAAATTTTTGTGGATTCCATTCTGTCCACGGAAGTCCTTGAAGGAACGTACTGTCCGGAAAACAGGCAGCTGATCGAAGATATCGAGATGCATCCGGAGCGTTATAAAACTATTTTTTCCAGCTCTGCAAATCTGAAAATACTAAATTATCTGGAACTGTGTAACCGCATGGATACGACACCTTACATCACCGATTATGATCTGATCCATTATATTGATGGGGACCGTGTGAAAAACGGACGGTATACACTTAACGATCAGCAGTTTCAGGAGGTCGTGTCAAATTTCCAGTATTCCCTGTCTCACGAAAAGAAAAAGAGCACCAATTTAAGAATTAAGAAACTGGCACTCAATGTATTGAGTATTCACACGGCGAAGGGGCTGTATGTTCTGGCATACCGGAACCTGAACCTTGATGTGAAAAACAGAGTGTTTCAGCCGGATGAAGATATCACAGTCTGCACACAGTTTGGCATTGACGGACAGACGGAAAATGCGCGTAAATTTCTGGATGCGGACGAGTACGAACTGCTGGAAGATTTTGAAAACAATCTGGAAAAAATCAAAGATGCGATTACCGGTCATGGCGGGCAAAAGCCGGTCGTAGATGATATGCCGTATGTGCTGGGGCTTGGGATGGATGTAGTGCTGAATCTGCATGACGAGTACAAAGCCATACTTGATATGTTTGAAAAGCAGCAGGTTACTTATCCAGTCAAAGCCTTCTTCGGGGAATTGTTAGAACGGCCGCGCCGCACCAAGGCGTATCCGATTGCACTGATCAATCAGAACATCAATCTGGATCAGCTGCTGGCAATCAACAACGCCATGAAATATCCGCTTGCCTACATACAGGGGCCACCGGGCACGGGAAAAACAAATACGATCATCAACACGATAGTAACGGCGTTTTTTAACAATACGACCGTTTTATTTGCGTCCTACAATAACGTTCCAATCGACAATGTATTTGAAAAACTGACACATCTTGAGTACCATGGACAGACCATTCCGTTTCTGGTACTGCGGCTTGGGAATATAGACAAAGTTAAAGCTGCAATCAGCTACATCAACCGCCTGCGCAATCAGGTGCAGACCGTAAAAATATTTACGTCCACGCTCGATAAGCGCAAGGATGACCGGGTTGACCGTGCAAAACGTCTTTCTGCGAGACTGAAAGAGTATGAGGAAATTCTGGATTTAAAGGAGCGGAAAGAGACACTTTCGCATCTCATGGAATACCAGGAACATATCAAAAATGCCATGAATCTGCTTCCGTTTCAGATGGACCTGCAGGGATACCAGATGCAGAAGCTCGATCAGAGAATCCATCAGATTGGCGAAATTTCTGATTCGGATGCCCTGCAGTTTCTCGACCGCAACGAAGAAGAATTTTATCAGTATTTATTTTATACGTCTGCGCGTTATATCAAGACACTCGAAGAACCCAAATATCAGGAACTGCGGGAGATTTTAGATTCTGGAGAAAATCCAGAGACACAGGCGCGGGCATTCAACAAATACATGCAGAAATCCGAAAATGTAAAGAAGCTGCAGCGTGTTTTTCCGGTTATTATCACTACCTGCATATCGGCACATAAGATCGGGGAACCGGAGCCGCTGTTTGACATGACCATTATGGACGAGGCCAGCCAGTGCAATGTTGCGATCTCTCTTGTCCCGATTATCCGTGGAGAGAAACTGATGCTTGTGGGAGATCCGCAGCAGCTGAATCCGGTTATTCTGCTCGGAGAACTGATCAACCGCAAGCTGCGACGGCGGTATCATGTGGCAGAGGAATATGATTACAGAAAGAATTCGATTTACAAAACGTATCTGGCATGTGATGCGGTGAGTGATGAAGTGCTTTTGCGCAGCCATTACCGCTGCAACAGAAAAATTATTGGATTTAACAATAAAAAATATTACAATTCCAAACTGCAGATCTGTTCAAAAAGCAAAGAGCCGGAGCCGCTTGTCTATGTAGATGTAAAAAGCGATCGTGCCGAGATCAAAAATACATCTCCGGCGGAAGCAGACGAGGTCATTGCATACGCGAAGCAGAACACGGACAAAAGTATCGCGGTGATCACACCGTTTGTAAACCAGCGGGCACTGATCGAGCAGGCGATCAAAGAAAACCACCTCGAAAATTTAGTCTGTGGAACGGTGCATGCTTTTCAGGGAGATGAAAAGGATGTGGTGCTTTTTTCCACGGCACTGTCCGACCGCACCAATGCCGGTACCTATCAGTGGCTGAAAAACAATAAGGAACTGATCAATGTTGCAACCTCACGGGCGAAAGACAAACTTGTTCTGCTCGCAGACAGCAAAGAACTGGAGCGTCTGCATGCAGGACAGGCGGACGATGATCTTTACGAACTTGCGCAGTACATCAAAACCAACGGGAAGTCAGAGATCACGGAAAAACATATCAGTTCCCGTGCACTTGGCATCCAGCCGTTTTCTACCGCTACCGAAAATGCGTTTCTCGAAAACCTGACGCATGCGCTCGAAAATATCTGGCTTTCCCAGAGTAAGTTTGTGATCCACAAAGAAGTTGCTATATCGCAGGTGTTTCAGGACAACATGACATATGATGATCTGTTTTATATGGGGCGCTTTGATTTTGTTGTGTACGAAAAACAGGGAAAAAAGGAACTGCCGGTTCTGGCAATCGAACTTGACGGGAAAGAGCATTTCGAGGATGCGGTGGTGCAGGAGCGCGATCGGAAGAAAAATGCCATCTGTCAGGCACACAATATGGAGATTATACGGGTGGAGAATTCTTATGCCAGAAGGTATAATCATATTAAGGGAATTCTGATGGATTATTTTTCGAGGGTGCATTAAAAGAAAAATGCATTTTTTGTTATGAAAATATAGCAAATCCCAAAAATCAGTGCTAAAATATACACAATTCATCCGTGCAGAAATGCGGCCTTCGGGCTTTCACATGACACTTTTTTCGATAGCGTAGGCTTAGCGGTGTTATCATGTTGAAGCGGATGAATTTTTATGTTTACAGAAAAGGGAAACGTGTCAGTAAGGAGAAACTGGTGAAAAAACAAAAAGGAATGATCATCACTGCGGCCGTGTTACTTGCAGCTGCCGCAGTCGTAACCGGAAGCCGTCTGATCCGGCATCCGGAAAAATCAAACACAAAAAAGTCTGAGGTTGCGGATCAGGAGAACAGTGAAAAAGAACAGGATCACAGGACTTCAGGGACAGAACTGAGTGAGAAAAAACAAAACATGAACGAACCGGATCATACGCAGAAAGAACAAAGTGTTGAAAATGCGGACCGTACCGGGAAAAGTATCACAGAGGAAGCGTTCTATATTTCCAAAATCCCGGACGATATTTTTGAGAAGATGCAGGGAAAATCATACAAGGCAGACTGTACCGTACCGCGGGAAGATCTCCGCTATCTTCATGTGCTCCACATGGGGTTTGACGGTCAGACAAAAGAGGGAGAACTTGTGGTAAACAAAGCCATTGCAGAGGATGTCCTTGCCATTTTCAGGCAGTTGTATGAGGCAGAATATCCCATTGAAAAAGTCCGGCTGGTGGATGAATACGATGCGGATGATGAGGCATCCATGAGCGATAACAATTCCTCTGCGTTTAATTTCCGTTTCATTTCCCACACGACAAAAATCTCAAAACACGGTCTGGGCATGGCAGTCGACATCAATACGCTTTATAACCCCTATGTAAAAACCGTCAACGGAAAGCTGTCGATTGAGCCTGCAAACGCAGAAGCATATGTTGACCGGAGTGGGAATTTTCCGCACAAGATCGATCACGATGATCTGTGTTACAAGCTTTTTACCAGATATGGATTTATCTGGGGCGGTGATTGGACACATTCGAAGGATTATCAGCATTTTGAAAAAGACTGATGGAAAGTTGTGGGGACATATAGAGAAAAAGATGTAATGTATGTCCCATAAGAGCAAGCGGAGAGGTCAATCAGAAAAGCGTTGGTGGAAAAAATTTTCCTTGACATATCTGTACAGGGGAATATAATAATCATCGAAAAGAAAATATTGTTCACCGAAATTCGTTGATGAGAACAGCATCGTATCTTATCGTTATTTTCAGAGAGCCTGTGGGTGGTGCGAACAGGTAGTAGCCGGATATGGATGATCCTCTCTAAGAAGCGGGTTGAAAGCAGACAACTGTGAGTAAACTTCGCCGGTTTCCTCCGTTATGGGATAGCATATGTTGGTATGTGAAGTGTCACAGAGTTTTTCTGTGGAATCAGGGTGGTAACGCGGATTTTATTCGTCCCTTTCCAGAGTAGTATCTGGGAAGGGACTTTTTTAATGTCTGAATTCGTTTTTCAGTGAACAGACCAAGGAGGAAAAGTTTATGAAAGCACTACAAAAACTCAGCAAATGGTTATCGGACTACACATCAATTGTGGTAATTGCAATTGCGGTAGTAACATTTATCGTTCCGGAAATGATGGGATGGGTAAACCATCAGTTATTTACCGATCCGGTTTCCAATAAGTTTACAAGTCAGTCGATCATCATCGGTATTATTATGTTCAGTATGGGTCTGACACTGACAACGCAGGATTTTAAGATTCTGGCACAGAGACCATTCGATATCTGTGTTGGTGCATTGGCACAGTATCTGATTATGCCGTTTCTGGCATTCGCACTGACGAAAGTGCTGCATCTTCCGGCAGGCATTGCACTGGGACTCATTCTGGTGGGTTGTTGTCCGGGTGGTGTGTCATCCAATATCATGTCGTATCTCTGTGGTGGAGATGTGGCATTTTCCGTGGGAATGACAACCGTATCCACGATTCTTTCCCCGATCATGACACCACTTATGGTTTCTCTTCTGGCAAGCGGAACCAATATTTCCATCAAGGCACTGCCAATGCTTGTTTCCATTGTGGAAACGGTTATTCTTCCGGTAGCACTGGGCTTCCTTTTAAACTATCTGCTGGGAAAAAAGAAAATGTTCAGTGAGTTACAGAAAATTATGCCGGGTGTGGCAGTACTGGGGCTGGCGTGTGTTGTCGGTGGTGTGGTATCTTCCCAGGGCGCGAAGTTCTTCCAGTCCGGAGCTGTAATCTTTGTAGCTGTTTTTCTTCACAATGGACTTGGTTATCTGCTTGGTTATGGAGCAGGAAAACTTGTTGGCATGAATACCGCCAAAAAGAGAACCATTGCCATCGAAGTTGGCATGCAGAATGCGGGACTGGCAACAAACCTTGCCACAACGACCGCACAGTTTTCCGCAACACCGGAGTCTGCGATCATCTGCGCAGTTTCCTGCACCTGGCATTCTATTTCCGGAACACTGCTTGCCGGCATGTTTGCAGCTTATGATAAACACAAACAGAAAAATGCATAAGTTTTTCTATTGACATAGACATGGGAATGATGTAACATAACGGTGTTATCTAACATAACAACGTTATGTTACATTTTTATTTACAGGGAGCGTACCATGGCAGGAAAGAAAATACATGACAGCGAGACGAAGATACACCTGATCCAATGTGCCAAAAAAGAATTTATGGAAAAAGGGTTTGTGGGGGCGTCTCTCCGCGGAATCTGCCAGAAGGCGGGTGTGACCACAGGGGCACTGTATTTTTTCTTTCAGGACAAGGACGATCTGTTCTGTGAGGTGGTAGGAAATTTTATGGATCGGCTCAATGAAATTCTGCGGGAGCATTTTTCTTTTGAAGTCAGGGAGATGGAGAGCGGCAAGGCAAAAGAGCATGACGACAGCAGCGATTTTGAAGCAGTCGCACAGGTTGTCCATGAACTGTACACCTACCGGGATGAAGTGCTTTTAGTGCTGACAAAAGCGCAGGGATCAAGCATGGAACGTATGCCGGACCGGCTGGTCGACCAGATGGATGAGCACAATGCATTTATCTGTGAAGCGATGTGCAAAGCTTACCATGTGCCGATGGTGGAACAAAGCGTTGTACACTGGATGTCCCATTCACAGATCGATATGTTTATCTTTATGGTAACGCACATTGATGACGAGGAAGAAGCACTGCGGTTTGCGGAAAAAGGTGTAAAATATCTGCTGGCAGGCTGGTACGGACTCATCAGACCGTAGGCTGTCCGCATGTTTTGACGGAAGGTCGGGAAAAGAAGCACAGATCGTCCGCGTTTGGACAAAAGGTTCAGAAAAGAAGCACAGGTCTTTCGCTTTTTGCGGGAGACCTAAAAAAAGGACCAGAGGTTAGATGTAACTAATATTAGTATGAAAAGTAAAACCAAAAAGAAAGGGAGTTTCTATGTCAGAAGAAGAAAAGAAGTTTTTGGAAATTGTAGATTTAAAGAAAGGATTCGGAAGCGGACAGACACGTCAGGAAGTACTCCGCGGCATGAATTTTTCCGTTGCAAAAGGGGAGTTCTGTGTGCTGTTAGGACCATCCGGTTCCGGAAAATCCACACTGCTCAATATCATCGGAGGCATTGATAACGCCGATTCCGGTTACATCAATATCAACGGCGATAAGTTAGAGGATATGAGTGAGAAAAAACTGACACAGTACCGCAGAAAACATCTCGGCTATGTATTCCAGATGTATAATCTGATCGCCAATTTAAATGTAAAAGAAAATATTGAAGTGGGGGCATATCTGTCGGATAACGCCCTTGATATTGATGATCTGTTACATACGCTCGGACTTTACGAGCACCGCTACAAACTGCCGAACCAGTTGTCCGGAGGCCAGCAGCAGCGTGTTTCCATCGGCCGTGCGATTGTAAAAAATCCGGATATTCTGCTCTGCGATGAGCCAACGGGAGCACTTGACTACAATACCTCCAAGGAGATCTTAAAGCTGATTGAGGAGGTCAACAAAAAATACGGAAATACCATCATTATGGTTACACATAACGAGGCGATCAAAAATATGGCAGACCATGTGATCAAGCTCCGTGACGGTGCGGTGCGCCACAACGACATCAATACAAACAAGGTATCCGCGGAAGATCTGGAATGGTAAGGGGGCTGCTATGAAAAAAATCAAAAATCCCCTGATCAGGAGAATACCGAAAGAACTGATCGGGGACTGGAAAAAATATCTGGTTGTATTCCTGTTTCTTGTGCTCACGATCGGCTTTGTGTCCGGTATGTATGTGGCAAACGAGAGTATGATTACTTCGGCAAGCGAAGGCGTGACAAAATACAAACAGGAAGACGGTCATTTTGAGCTAAAAAAACAGGCAGATGCCACCTTGCTTTCGGCAATTGAGACCGGTGAAAAAGCGGATTTTAAGGCAACAAAGACAACATTGTATGAAAACTTTTTCCGAAATGAGGAAGAAGATTATAATAACGACGGGAAAAAGGATGGCACGATCCGCGTATTTGCAAAGACAAAGGATATCAACCTGGCATGTATGCTGCAGGGAAGTTTTCCACAGAAGGCGGATGAAATTGCCATTGACCGTATGCACGCCGACAACGTCGGAATAAAGGTGGGAGATACCGTCACAGTTTCCGGAGAGACTTATAAAGTTGTGGGACTGCTTGCGTATGTCAATTACTCCACCTTACACGAAAAGACCACCGATCTGATGTTTGATGCACTGAAATTTGATGTGGCAATGGTGACACAGGACGGTTTCGACCGGCTGCACAAGAGTATTCACTATACTTATGCATGGAAATATGAAACGGAGCCTGCGGATGAGGCCGGGGAAAAAACACGCTCTGATAATTTTATGCGTGCATTGCTCACACAGGTGGTTGTTGCGGACAATGAGCTCGAAGATTACACACCGAAATACGGAAATCCGGCGATCAATTTTGCAACCGATGATATGGGATCGGACAAAGCCATGGGCGGTGTGCTGCTGGATATCCTTGTGGTAATCATCGCATTTATCTTTGCCGTGACGATCAGCAATACGATTGCAAAAGAGTCCTCCGCGATCGGAACGCTGCGCGCGTCCGGTTACACGAAGGGAGAGCTGGTGCGGCACTATCTGTCCATGCCGGTTATTGTAACACTGCTGGCTGCGATTGTCGGAAATATACTCGGCTACACGGTGTTTAAAAATATTGTTGTGTCGATGTATTACAACAGTTACAGTCTGCCAACGTATTACACGATCTGGAATCCGGATGCGTTCTTTAAGACCACGGTGGTTCCGGTGATCCTGATGCTGGTTGTCAACCTGATCGTGATCGTGCGCATGATGCAGCATACACCACTGCAGTTTCTGCGTCATGACCTGAAAAAGACAAAGAATAAAAAAGCCATGCGTCTGCCGGGATGGAGCTTTTTTGGCCGGTTCCGCCTGCGGATCATGTTCCAGAATGTCACAAATTACCTGATTTTATTTGTCGGTATTTTCTTTATCATGGTCATGCTGGCCATGGCAGTGGGCATGCCGGATACGCTTGATTATTATAAGAGCAACACGGATGGCATGATGTTTGCAAAATACCAGTATGTGCTTAAATCCTATGAAGATGACGATAATAAACGGATTACAACGGAAAACAAAGATGCCGAAAGGTTTGATATGACATCGCTTGTAAAAAAGAGTGAGGCGCTCGATGAGGAGATTTCCGTATATGGAATTGCGGACAACAGCAACTATGTAAAGATCAAAAAGTTAAGTTCGCTCAAGAAAAATGAAGTTTATATTTCCACTTCGTTTGCTGACAAGTATGGACTTACCGTTGGCGATACCGTATCGCTGGATGAAAAGTATGAAAACAAATCTTACAAGTTTAAAGTTGCGGGATTTTATGACAAGTCCCAAAGTCTTGCGCTCTTTATGTCGATTGACAATTACGGGAATGTATTTGATCTGAAGGAAAATGAATTCAGCGGATTCTTATCCGACAGCAGGATTACGGATATTGATGAGGATAACATTGCAACAACCATTACAATCCATGATATCACAAAAATGGCAGATCAGCTTGACCATTCCATGGGTTCTTACATGACATATTTCCAGGTACTGTGTATCCTTCTGGCAGCCGTTATGATTTATCTTCTGACAAAGCTGATCATTGAAAAGAATGAGAATGCAATTTCCATGACCAAAATCCTTGGGTACGAAAACAAAGAGATCGCGAGTCTGTATCTGCTTTCGACGAGTATTGTGGTTGTAATCGCGGATCTCATCAGTGTGATTCTTGGAACACTTGTTATGGCCGCGGCATGGCGGATGATGCTCTTTTCCTACAGCGGCTGGTTCGCTTTTCGCGTAACACCGATTGGTTATGCAAAAATGTTTGGATTTGTGCTGATCGGATATCTGATTGTTATGGTATTTGATTTTCAGAGAATCAAGAAGATTCCGATGGATCAGGCTTTGAAAAATGTAGAGTAAACAAAGAAAATAAAAAGAACTGGTACTTTGGAGAGGTACATAAAACGCCCCGGTAGTTGTAGCTGCCGGGGCGTTAATTTATGTAATGTGGGATTACGCCTGCTCACCAAGAGAGGTATTACGCAGTACCGCAAGAATGATGATAGCATATACCCCGCCGATCAGAGCGGTAATTAACTGTGTGACAGAAAATTGAAGCTGCAGGACATGTAACATTGGCTGCATTTTTGCCGGGAGCATATTCGGCAGAATGATAAGAGAAATCAAAATTCCCATAAACAGAGCCTTTAATACAGCGCCAATTACAACGGATACGGGCAAACCGGCTTTTTTACCGAATTTACTGCGGAGCAGGGCAACTGCCAGAACGAGAATGATATTTCCAATCATAATACATGGGAACATTGCAGGAATGGCTGCCATAATCGGGCTTCCGGTGATGAAAAAGGAAGTGATTGGAGTGATCACGCTTAAAATGATGCCACAGGCCAGACCAGCGTATACCGTGGTTAAAATCAGAGCGGCATTGATGATCGGGCCTGTGATGTATACATTCAGGTTTTTGAAAAACTGGCTTACAATGCAGATTGCGAGTAAAATTGCTGTAACAGTGATTTGTCTTGTTTTTAATTTCATAAATTTATCCTCCTAAAATTCGTATCATGGTAATGATACTCTTAAAGGCACCGAAATGCAACGACACGGGGATTTTATCTTGTGTTACCATAAAAAATGAGGTAGAGTAAAGACAGTGAAAAGATATTTTGCTCCTACAGGGGGATAAAAACTGTCGAATGTTTAGAAAGAGGAGTGTATATGAAAAAGGGGATAGTATTTCTAATTGTATTTTTGATGGTCATCAGTTTCCCGATATGCGGATATGCGAAGGGGAAGGAGAAAATTTATCTGGACTCTTCCTGGAAATATGCGGATCATGCCAGAATTACATCGGGCTATGCTGTTATGTACAAGGCGAAAAAGAACCGGAAGGACATTGTGATTGCAGTCAATGCGGGACATGGAACGAAAGGCGGTTCATCGGTCAAAACGCTGTGTCATCCGGATGGCTCTGCAAAGGTGACCGGAGGAACGACAGCGGCAGGCTCTGTGAAAGCAGTGGCGGTTTCAGATGGAATGGCATTTCGGGACGGAACGGCAGAACGTGATGTGACGCTTCGTATGGCACGGATTCTGAAAAAGAAACTGCTGGCAGAGGGGTATGATGTGCTCATGGTCCGGGATGGAAAGGATGCACAGCTGGATAACGTGGCGCGTACCGTCATATGTAACAATGTAGCGGATTGTCATATTGCGCTGCATTGGGACAGCGATGGACTTTCTTACGACAAAGGATGCTTTTATGCTTCTGTTCCCGAAAAACTCAAAAAAATGCGTCCGGTTGCATCTTACTGGGAAGAACATGACGCATTGGGGAAATCACTGATCAAAGGGCTGCGTTCCCAAAAGATTAAAATAAACGGAACCGGTGCTACGGAGATTGATCTGACGCAGACTTCGTACAGTACAATTCCTTCCGTTGATATTGAACTGGGCAACCAGTGTTCGGATCATAGTGACAGGAAATTGCAAAAACTTGCGGACGGACTGGTACAGGGGATCAACAAATATGTAAAACATCATATTCATGTAGCACCGTTAAGCAGCCTGTGAGATTAAAAATGGAGGTGACATATGGAAACATGGTATTATGAAGTGGTCAGCATTGATGGAGATTATGCAAATTTAAAGCGGACAGATATTGAAAGTGATGAT
>ENA-OUQN01001394-OUQN01001394.1-human-gut-metagenome-genome-assembly--contig:-NODE-1394-length-14625-cov-36.517914_pt1 | contig 14625 bp, 17 predicted proteins | sample MGYA00237950_ERZ548832 | MGnify/ENA primary metagenome ERZ548832 (study PRJEB26490, sample SAMN05194703) | human gut metagenome | biome: terrestrial biome; feature: human-associated habitat... | reverse complement strand
TCTGGCACTTCCATTAATGATTACAATTTTCATGCGTGTATCCTCCAACTTCAAATCTTCCTCTGTGTTTCATTATACATCATAAATGTTAAAATTTCTACCCGCCGTCTATTGACCTTGATTGTGAGGAAAATAAGCGGCTTTTTTTGTCGCCTAAAAATTTTTTGAAATTTTTTTCGGAAAAGCAGCGATTTTGGGTGTCCAAAATGAAGCCTTTTGTGCAATGAGTGAAGGGGTTAATTCCTGATGATGAAATCGGAAGCCTTTTCACTTGTTCTTTGACAATTGAATACACAGGTCGTTAAGACTTTAATTCTGATGATAGCCACTTTAGTAGGTACGCCGAAACTTCTGAAAATTTCAGAACAGCGAGAACTCCTGCTATGAGTATCGGATTGCAACCGATATGGCGATGACGGTCAGAAAGATAATGATACTTCTCTACGGAGCTGGCGGAGTAACCGGCAGAGGTTAGATTCCTATGATACAGATAAGCAGTCTGTTCCTTAACGACTTCCCGAAAGCGATATGCTTGGCAAGGGATATTGAGAATAAATATTGCCACGACCGTTTAGGAAATGAAACGGTCAAGTACATAGTCATATTTTGTTGGCTATGAATAAATTGAAAGGAGGACGCAAGAGGTGTCAAACTGCAAAACGATTGCCATATGCAATCAAAAAGGCGGAGTCGGAAAGACAACGACAACGGTTAACCTTGGCGTTGGTCTTGCAATGCAGGGTAAGAAAGTCTTGCTTATTGACGCAGACCCACAGGGAGATTTAACCACCTGTCTCGGTTGGAGAGATACAGACAACTTGGGTATCACGCTTGCAACGAAACTTACAGATGTGATTAGTGAAGCGATGAATGACCCGACAGACGGTATTCTGCACCACGAGGAAGGTGTTGACCTTTTACCGGCGAACCTTGAACTTTCGGCGATGGAATATAACCTGATGAACGCTATGAGCAGAGAAACCACTTTGAGGAATTATTTGAGTCAGGTCAAAGACAGATACTATTTTGTCTTGATTGACTGTATGCCTTCTCTGAGTATGGCAACACTCAATGCTCTATCTGTGGCAGACAGTGTGATTATTCCGATGCAGGCACAGTATTTGCCGGCTAATGGTATGCCCCAGCTTGTGCAGACCATTTCAAAAATCAAGAAGTATATCAATCAGGATATTAAGATAGATGGTATGATGTGTTAAAATGAGAGTGATGAATTGTAATTTTCCGCATTGAATATTAAGAGACTTGTAGGTGTAAGTCTTTTGCTGTTTTATTATATTCTTTCAAAAAATGAAAGCTAATCTTTGAATAAATATTTTTTGAATTTAAGTGACGCCTGACACATTTTTCCCGTCTGTTAGGGTGAAAGGGCTTAATACAAGGGGAAGGAGGAGAAGCCTATGGATGATAAGCAGATATTAGATTTATATTGGGAGCGCTCCGAAGCTGCTATATCCGAAACTTCAAAAAAATACGGAAAGTATTGCAGATATATAGCCTTTAATATTCTTCACAATGACGAAGATAGTGAGGAATGTGTAAATGATACTTATTTAAGAGCTTGGAACAGCATACCGCCTAACCGTCCATCTGTCCTAAAAACTTTTTTAGGGAAGATTACTCGCAACCTATCTTTGGACAGGTACGAACTGCTCAATGCAAAGAAACGAAATGGCGGGCAAATGCCATTGGTTTTTGATGAAATACAAGAGTGCATACCATCGTTGGATAGTACAGAAAACATTGTTGAAGAAATTGCTCTAACGGATATTCTCAACCGCTTTCTTTCTTCCCTGTCATTAGAACAGCGGAAAATCTTTATGAGAAGATATTGGTATTTATCGCCCATTAAAGAAATTGCAACGGAATATGGTATGAGCGAGAGCAAAATCAAGATGTCATTATTTCGTTCAAGGAACGAACTCAAAAAAATGTTAGAGAAAGAAGGTGTCTCTGTATGAAAGAAAAGAAACTTTTAAGGGCATTGGGAAATGTCGATAATCAGTATATTAGGGAGGCTGAACCTATGAAAAAAACAAGTAAAATAACTAATCGGCAAAAATGGGTGTCTGTTGCTGCTTGCTTCGTACTCGTTGCTGTGATTGGAGTGGGAGTTTTTCAAAGCAAACTGTTTGGTACAAAAAACGATATTGCCACGCTGGATAGTGGAGAAACAATTACTTTTGTTAAAAATGACTTATCACAATCTTCAATTAACTTAAATGTAACAACAAGACCTTTGAGCGATGCTGAAATTGAAATGCTTTTTGCAGACTTGCCTGTTACCGCAGATGCTTACTTTGATGCTGATAATCATAATATTCTGGGTTTTGAGGGAAAAATTGGTGATACAAGAATGGTAGTTTCTAAACAAGGTGTAAATCTATTAGATACTATCATTGATGGAAATATAATCACTTCAAGTGTAGACGGCGTTGATATCAAAGCAGGATATTTCGTAACAAAGTCAAATAGTCAGGGTATCAAAACCGTAATATATTATGCAACCTTTGATATGGGAGAGAACACTATTTATGTAGAGTATTCTGGCGCTGAAAATGAAAGTGAAACTGTAAAAAACAACTTGGTAGACACAATTTTGAAGTTGATTGAGAACGGTGCATTTGATTTGAACCAAATTCAAGAATAATCTGCAAATTTCATATACTAAGAACTTGATGTAACACCTATCCCATTAAAAAATGAATATTTCGCGCCAGCGACACCATTAGCACGCTTTTGAGCTTAAAGCATCAGTCTGTCAAGAAATCAGATAGCCACTATTCCAAAAACAACTCAAACCCATAACAGCTTTTCTCAAACCCATACCTCTCATAAAATGCATGTGCAGCTTTTCTAGGCATACCTGAATCCAATATGATTGCCTTGCAGCCACGCGCTTTTGCAAGCTTCTTCACATGATCAACCATCAGCCTTCCATCTCCCCGAATTAATCACTATAAAGGTCTGACTGACTCAACATATTCGTTTAGCTTCGCTCTTATCTCTTCAAACTGCTTTCCTGTAACCTCATTATCCGACTCAAATGCCATCATTTTGTCAAGATATCCTCTCTCCTTTGCTATCTGAAGGCTGATAGGATAAACCAGCTCAAATGTCAGTGCAATGTGCCCTGCCACATGGTCTACCGCGGTCTTTTTACAGGAACGAAGTACCGCATGCCTCTCATCAAAGGCTGCCATAACCTCAGGACTTACCTGCGAATTTTTCAGTTCCTCCGTCGTCACATTATATATATCCTCTGCCGGAGTATCTACATTTACCCTGAAAATATCCACCTTATCAGCATCCCTTAGTATATTGCAAAACATAACCGTATAATCATCGAGCCTCTCATCTATTCTGAAAGCACTGTGATTTCTTATCGCATTTTCAACAATTGTGCCGTATTTATCATCATGAAATCCATCCACATATGTGTCAATAAGTCCTTCCTTAAACAGCAGATCGGCTCCAAAATTGGCATGATCAACAGACTGCGCATCGTTAAATGTGTTATAGCGCTTAATCTGTTCAAATCTTCCGACATCATGCAGCATCCCTGTGAGCCATGCCACATCTGTCTCATATTCATCAAGCTTTAAATTCCTTGCTATCAGCTCGCAAAGCTCCGCTACCCTATAGGTATGGTCTATTTTGAGCTTAATCTTCGGGTCTGTGGCGTTGTACCCTGATGTGTATTCTGCGAATGTGTTTTTTACTCGTTCTCTATCTATTATCATGTTTATTATCCTTTCAAAAAAACGGTTTATCGTGGCTTCATTGCTGCTGTTTTAATTTCCATCGCACCACATCGCTATGTGGATTAACTCTGGCAAGTCCAATCTCCGTAATTGCCGCTTCAAAGGGCACAAAGCTTTCCTGCATTACTGAAAACGCCATCTGCATCTGTTCCTTTGTCAGTGTCTTTCCAAGTGTAATATGTGGCAGCCAGCTCATTGGCTTGTAATATCTGCTCACTGTAGATTCCGGAATGCTTTTCACCTCATCAAATACTTTTTCCGATAAATCCTGTAAATATCCGTTAAGCACCGGCGTGGCATAAAATACATATGGCAGCAATTGTCCAACTGACACAATGCTAATCGTCCCATTAAACAGTGAATTTCGCAGATTATCCATTGCTCCCAATAAAGCATTTTCACTTCGGGCTTCCATTGCCGATATCGTCATGTGTGGCGGCACATTGTTATCCGTCATGAATGAATTACCTGTTTTCTCAGCTATTTTATTTATATATCGTTGTAAAATATGCTCTGCCGTCTTGTCAAAATATACAGATACAAGATACATCTACTTTCCCCTGTCATATAAAAATCATGCCCCAACACACATAGGTCGGGGCAATTACTGTTTCTATTTATCCTTTCCTCTCCTCATCGCTACAGCTCCCGGCGATGATATTGCACTTCCCAATACAAGCTTCACCAGCCAGATAAAAAATACTATCACAAGTACCGGAATAAGACACGTTGTAACTATAAGCACTGCCAGTCCATCAATGAACTTGTTAACCATTTTCTTTACACTATCTGCCGTAACTGACAATGTATTTTTCACACTGTTTACTGCATCCTTCGCCTTATCTATAAAGCTGCTTTCAGAGTCTTTACTCTTCTTGCTATCCTTATCATCATCCTTTGATGCTTCTGATTCATCCGCTAAATCATTTGCTTCATCAATCGTCGCATCAATTGACTCCTGGTATGTACTGTAAATCATTTTTGAGACATGCACACTTACCGGAATAACCGCATATATTGCCAGTCCTAAAATGAATATTTTGACACCTATTTTCCAAAAAAATTCCTTTTTGCTTCCAAAATACACTGCCAATGCCAGCATTGATAACGGAATAAGCCATTTGAATGTCAACGCGCCCAAAATAGTCAGCAGATATTTTTCAAGATATATTGCTGATACAACAATCAGAAAATATCCTGCCAGATCCATTAATTTATTTGCAACAGGAGTTCCGTCATCTCCCGGCGCTAATGTAATAAGTGTTGAAACTGCTGTAGCACTTGCGCTCAGTTCCAACGCAGTTGTTTTCTTTTCATCCAGATACTTTATAGTTTCTTTGTTTATTTTTGACTCAGGCGATGAATAGCTTTTTGCAAGTCCAAAAAATGAAATACATGCAATAATTATACACACTATAATTGCAACTACTCTGAATAGCAGGCTTCTTTCAAACGATGAATCAGTTTTATTTTCCATAATGATTTATACCCTCATATTCTATAAAAATGTTCTTTTTGCCTCTTCCCGGCTATTCTTCACGGTAGATGCAGCTCCCTCTCCGGCAAAATATTCCTTCACCTGCTTTACAACTACACCCGAAAGCAAAAATACCGCGATAAGGTTTGGTATGACCATAAGACCATTGAAGGTCTCCGCTATGCTCCACATCAGTCCGAGGTTCATTGTCGCACCGACTATCGCAACAAGCGAATATACTACCATGAACGGCTTATTTGCCTTAGTTCCGAATAGGAATTCTATACATCTGGTTCCGTAAAGCCCCCAGCCTATGATGGTTGAAAATGCAAAACAGCACATGGCAACCGCTGTAAAGATTGATACCCAGCCGCCGTAGGTGGATGTAAATCCGCTGATGGTAAGCTCTGCGCCTGCTGCTTCTCCATAGCCCACAGAAACGCCGCTGCAGAGTATGACAAGCGCTGTGAGTGTACATATCACGATAGTGTCAACAAACACCTCAAATATGCCAAAGAAGCCCTGCTTTACAGGCTTTTTGGTGTCTGCACAGGCATGTGCGATAGAGCCTGTTCCAAGACCTGCTTCGTTTGAAAAAATTCCTCTGGAAACTCCCTTTTTCATGCTCATAAAAAAGCTTCCTACTGCTCCGCCTGTCACTGCTGACGGATTGAACGCGCCCTCTATTATGGCTCCGAATACGCCCGGTATAGCTTTAAAGTTGACGATTACTACTCCAAGTGCCAGCAGAATATACATCACTGCCATAAACGGCACAAGCTTTTCAGTAACCTGGCCTATACGCTTGATTCCTCCAAGCAGAATAAGCGCAATGAGAGCGGCAAGCACTATTCCTATTATGAGATTGAACGTTGATGCCGACTCTTTTGAAATTATATCGTAATTATATAAAGCTGAATCAATCGCTGTGGTTATGGTGTTTACCTGTGTAGCGTTTCCTGTACCGAACACGGTGAGCACGCCAAACGCTGAGAACAGATATGCCAGCCAGTGCCAGTGCTTTTTAAGACCGTTTTTAATATAGTACATAGGGCCGCCTACCAGGTCGCCGTTTGCATTTCTCTCGTGAAAATGTACAGCAAGTGTGACCTCCGAGAACTTTGTGCACATGCCCAGAAGTGCTGAAATCCACATCCAGAACACCGCTCCCGGTCCGCCTATCGCGATGGCTCCCGCAACTCCTGCCACATTTCCTGTACCGACCGTCGCCGCAAGTGCCGTACACACTGCCTGAAACGGTGTGAGCGCTCCGTCGGATGCCTCACGTTTTTTGAGCATCCTGCCAAGCGTAACCTTCATCGCATATGGAAACTTTCTAATCTGAATAAATCCCGTTCTGAAGCTCAAAAGCAGCCCGACACCTATGATACATATCATCGCAGGCACGCCCCAGATAAAATTGTTGACCACGTCATTAACTTTTTCTATTACTGATAACATCTTTTTCTCCTACCTGAATTTAGTGTAATGTATAAAGTATAACACGGTTTGTACAATTTTTTATATATTTAATTTCATTTTTCGGAAGTTTTTCTTTATGAAAACACCCGGATATAGCAATTTATCTATATCCGGGTGTTTTTTTTGTATAATATATACAGGATATCCCTCTACAGTCCCTGTGTCATCTTGTAATCTATAAGTGTCATGAGTGATTCTGACTCGATGGCGAGCTGCTCACACTCCTCAATCCACTTGTCATAGGCTTCACTCGCCTCATCCTCCGGCTCCTTTGCTTCGAGCGCCTCCATCATGGCATTGACCTCGGCAAATTCTGCCTTGATATCCTCTAAGAGAGAGTCTTTTGTTGATTTCATGGTTTCCTCCCCATTCTTTATTACGGCCCATCTTCGTGAGTCCGGTAACCAGTGTACTGGCATGTTCATATAATTTAGAGCTATGTTTATCCTATATTTATTCCATTATTTATTCCATATTCGAATCGAAGTGTGGTTCAAGCATCTCTAATTCCGCCACATCTATGCAGTTTGGAATCGTGCCGTCTATTACGTCCTTCTTACACTCTGCATAGTCAAACCACTTTACAGAGTCGATTTCCTCCTTCTGCACTGTGATATCCGCTTCGTCCACGTCAAGCCACAGCAGAAACACCTTGCTTATCTGGTTGTCCAGGAATCTTTCTCCGTGAAACACCTCGTCTGCATGGTGTCTGTGCAGTCCACAGTCGATAAGCTGTGCCGGCTCTATTGTAAGGCCCAGCTCCTCCTTAAGCTCCCTGAGCGCAGACGGTATATAGTCCACACCGGCCGGTATGTGTCCCGCGCTTGATATGTCATAGCAGCCCGGAAAGGAGTCTTTTTCCATGCACCTTTTCTGCAAAAGTATCTGTATGGAATCTCCGCGGCGTCTGACTATCCAGACATGCGCAGTCCTATGAAGTATATTGTTTCTGTGCGCCTGCTTGCGCTCTACGGTCTGTCCTGTTGGATTTCCCTGCTCGTCCACTATATCAAAATATTCCATATGAGACTCCTTTCTTGTCGTTTACGTCCGAATCACTCGATAGGTGCTCCTGCCGGCATTGGTTTCTCCGGTGTCAGGAGTGCGAGATTGCCCTCTGCATCCTCTGCGCAGAGTAACATTCCCTCTGATAAAACACCTGCGAGCTTAGCCGGTTTTAAGTTTACGAGAACCATTACCTTCTTGCCTACCATCTCCTCAGGAGAATAGTACTTTCTGATGCCTGATACTATCTGCTTTGTCTGGTTTCCAATCCTTACCTGTGAGCAGAGAAGCTTCTTTGACTTCGCAACTGCCTCACATTTTACGATTTCACCAACCTGGAACTGGAGCTTTTCGAAATCATCAAATGTGATTTCTTCCTTTGCTTCCACATCCATAGGCTCAAGATCTGCACCATCTGCGGCATTTTCACCTGCACCACAGCCACATGCTGCCTTACCCTCGACTGCTGCAAGCTTAGCCTGCTCAGCATCAAACTCTGCTTTCTGTGCTGCCTGGATTTTCTCTACCTCAGGCATCACATCCTCAGCCTTTAATCTGCCGAAGAGGATCTCAGGTTTTTCTGTAACCTTTGTGCCGCTCTCATAAAGACCGAATTGGTCAAGGTCATCGAAATCACGGAGTGTTGTGTTAAGCTGTGCCACAATCTTTTCTGCTGTCTCCGGCAGGAATGAATGAAGCAGGCTTGCTCCGATTGTGATTGACTCTGTGAGGTTGTAAAGCACCTCAGCAAGACGATCCTGCTGTGCCTCGTCCTTTGCAAGCACCCAAGGTGTTGTCTCGTCGATGTATTTGTTGCAGCGGCGGAAAAGTGCGAATACCTCTGTGATGGCGTCTGCCACACGAAGTCCTTCCATTTTCTTTGCCACTTTATCTCTTGTGCCGGTAACAACAGCCTTAAGATCTGCGTCAATGGCAGTCTGATCTGCATCGCCTGTTGCGCCTGTGCTCTTTACGATACCGTCAAAATATTTATTGCTCATGGAAACTGTTCTGTTTACAAGGTTTCCAAGTATGTTTGCAAGGTCTGAGTTGAATCTCTCTATTACGAGATCCCAAGTGATGATTCCGTCGTTCTCGAATGGCATCTCATGAAGCACAAAGTAACGTGTGGCATCCACGCCGAAAAGTCTGACCATATCGTCTGCGTAGATAACGTTTCCTTTTGACTTACTCATCTTGTCACCGCCCTGAAGCAGCCATGGATGTCCGAATACCTGCTTTGGAAGCGGAAGGTCAAGTGCCATAAGGAAAATAGGCCAGTAAATAGTGTGGAAACGCACGATATCTTTTCCGATAAGGTGCAGATCTGCAGGCCAGTTTTTCTTGAAAAGCTCTGATGATCCGTCAGGATCATAGCCGATTTTTGTGATATAGTTTGTGAGGGCATCAAGCCATACATACACTACATGCTTTGGATCGAAATCTACCGGAATTCCCCAGCTGAATGATGTTCTCGATACGCAAAGATCCTGAAGTCCCGGAAGCAGGAAGTTGTTCATCATCTCGTTTTTCCTTGAAACAGGCTGGATGAAATCAGGGTGTGTGTTGATGTAGTCGATGAGTCTGTCTGCATATTTGCTCATCTTGAAGAAATATGCCTCCTCCTTCGCAGGCTGTACCTCACGTCCGCAGTCCGGGCATTTTCCGTCCACAAGCTGTGACTCTGTCCAGAAGGACTCACATGGTGTACAGTAAAGTCCCTCGTATGAGCCTTTGTAGATGTCGCCCTGATCGTACAGCTTCTTGAAGATTTTCTTTACACATTTCTCATGATCCTCATCTGTTGTGCGGACAAAATTGTCATATGATGAATTTACCATATCCCAGATTCTCTTTACCTCACCTGAAATCTGATCTACATACTCCTTCGGTGAAATTCCGGCTGCCTCAGCCTTTTCCTGGATTTTCTGTCCATGCTCATCTGTTCCTGTCTGGAAATATACGTCGTATCCCTCTGCTCTCTTGTATCTGGCGATTGCGTCTGCAAGGATGATCTCATATGTGTTTCCGATATGAGGCTTGCCTGATGTGTACGCAATGGCTGTTGTCATGTAATATTTACCTTTGTTTGCCAATTTAGTTTCCTCCTGTTTTTCTTAAAATGCGTATAAATACATAACTTATGCCGTCTGATTTCGCATAAAGCACGTTACTGTTCACACCTGACAGTGTGACCAGCAACAATTACAGCCCATTTAAAATGCCTCTACGAGGCGTGGCTGTAATCACACAATAATTAACACTATGGCGCATAGCTTGACAGCGCGGTGTCAAGCTTGCGTCTGAACAGTTATTAAAGCACTTCTGCAAACAAGTTTGCGCGTTCTTTATGCTCATCATACTTCTTTTATACGCTAAAAAACGCCTCCTCAGGAGAAAACTCCCAAGAAGACGATTATATCGTGGTACCACTTCTCTTCACGCAGCTATCAAAATCATCCAGCATCTTTTGCCGGCTCTGCTGCGCCTCTTTCCGCTATAACAGGCGGTTCCTGTCAGTATCTAGCCAATGGTTCAATACTGCTGCTCCAAAGCCATGTTCCTCTTACTTTAGGTCATCCCCTCTCAGCCTGTGTGGGATTTCTCTGTGAATCTGCCATAAAAGTACTCTCTTTTTCGTCGCTTTTATCTCATATATTTCTAGAGTAGCATGTGGCTTTTAAATTGTCAACTGTTGTAAGTCAACAAACTTATCTTTTACCCTCTTTAAAAAATGCATTCTGTACGTCTTTTCATTTCTTTTTCATTTTCAATATCCAATCAACTTTAAGCCAATTTTCTACAACACCTTCGAACCATTTGCCGTAAGCTTAAAAGTTGCACCTAGCACCTCTGCTGCGCCACGGCACATCATCATTCGACCCAGGAAAATTTCAAAATACTCATACATAGAGCAGATTTTCGTATCAATCTGCAGATTAAGCGCTATGACTTTTTTATCCATATTTATCTTAAGAGCTGCATCTGTTACTGCATAATTTACCCTGTCGTGTATATCAAAATTTTCTTTTGCCTTGTTCCTTACACGGTTTCTGCGCACATCAGTTTTATCTGCTATGATGAGTGCTGCTGAAATAGGATCTGTTGCCCCTCCGGTTGACTCATCATGATGTCCTATCGCAGACACAACCGTTATCCTATCCTTCAGACTCATATCTGTTTCTTTGAGTATCTCGTTTGCCAGTATTGCACCATATTCCGCATGACGGCTTCTGTTTACCACATTTCCGATATCATGCATAAATCCCGCGATTTTTACCATTTCAATATCAGATTCGCTGTAACCGAATTTCTTTAATATATATGCAGCTCTTTTGGCTACCATTGTGCAATGAGCTGCTGAATGGTCTGTAAAACCCAATACTCCAAGGTTTTCATTCCCTTTCTTTAAACATTCACAGACCTCCTTATTCTTTTTTATCTCATCGTATGTCAAATTATTGCCTCCTGTTTTGTTACTTAATCATAAATGAGTGGCAAGATACCTTTCGTTCCTCATATCACTTATATTCTGCGCAGTTCTGCCAGACAAATGCACACAAATCCTACCATTCCCGTCAGTCCACCTACCGTGAGTGATGCATTTGCCGTGCCCTGTGCAGTTGCCATGTCAAAAGCACTCACTATGCCAAGCGTGATTCCAAATCCAAACACAAATGCAATTGCTGTACCTGCCAGAAGTAGTATGTACCTGTATTTTCTGATAAATTCTGCTCCTTTCATCCTGTGCCTCCAGCTTCAATTCATAAATTATAGTCCGCTATTCATAAAAATATTCGTACATGTTTTGTAATCTTTATTTCTACACTTATAAGCGTAACAAATGATTGAAAATATATTGAGGTTGCTGTGTAAAATTTGTGGGAAATTTTCTATTTACTATTCTTGTTTCGTAATTACCTATGTGACAATCGGAACTGATGCTATGCGTAAAGGAGTAAGTTCTATTATAAATCTTATTCCCTTATCAAAGGCTGTAAATTCATAATTCATATGTAAAATTCCCAAAATATACACGGATACTGATATAGCAACAAAAGCTGGAATATCAAGATTAAATATACGCCCAGATTTTCTGGGCGCTCTTGACATACCAGCTTATTTTTGCCATTAAATAAACAACGGCTTAATAGCAGAAACCTCTATCAAGCCGCATCAATTATCATAGAAAATCTAAATTTACAGAAAAAATTTCACACCGGACTTTTGTATAACTATTGTGAATTAATAACAACACATGTAATAAAACAAATGAAAAACAATGATAAAACAAAACAGGTGAACTTTACAATCGCCATTTATATTTGTAGAGAATATCTCCGCAATAAACGCAATCTTAGTCCACCTGATGTGATTAACCTAATAGAAAAGCATGTATTACCAGTAAGACCTGGTCGAAAAGACCCTCGCAAAGTCAAACCCCAGGCATCTGTAAGCTTTCTATATAGAGTGGCTTAATCATAGATAATTATAAGTTTTTTTGACAGATAAACAATCTGTCTTTTTGTTGTGCTGCAAAATAGACAAAAGAAAAAAACACATCATATTTATCAAACAATTGCAAATATGATGTGTTTTATAATTATGTCAAATTTCTTAACTTAATGACATTGCGCTAAACTGCGGTCTTTCAAAAGTCAAGGTACATCAGATGGAGCGTTTACCGTGTAATTCAGACTCATTATTTACCGTTCTATCAATTTTTAATTGCAGGTACAATATCATAATCCGTGAAGCATGAATTGTTTGATTGCAAAAATCATTTTAACCAATTCATTTTATAAGCGAGTTCTTTAATCAAAAATGCATTTTCATAATACATGTTTATTTTTATAATTGGTCGTTTTGACCTTTTATCAAACAGTAAAATATAAGTAACGTTATCCCCTTGTTTAATCTCCGCTTCAGATATGTCAACATATGCAATCAATTTTTTTCTCTTTAATATACTTGACTCTTCAATATATCCATCACCAATAGTATATTTTTTTGAATAGTGGTAACCGCAATTCCAGATACCAAATATTAACAAAAGTCCAAATATAAGGCTTACTACTACATTATATGTAAATATTCCCAAAAGCAAAAAAGCAAAAAACACTTAGCACCCTTTGATATTTTGCTGGTCTAATAATAAATCTATCTTTTTTTCTTGCGTTTTTTGTTATAATACTTTGCTCGCTCATCCATAACATAATGCTATCTGCGTACTCCGACTCAAAAGAAACTTTAGTTTCATCAGAACATACTATATTCAACGAGCCATTTGAGTTTCTTTCAAAATAATAAATATCACTTGCTTTTATTACTTTTTTTGCGCCCAAGTAATTTCTATATATTATTTGAGTTGGCTCCAAATGAATATACCAGACGCCAAACATTATGCTTAAAATATACCATAATAAACAAAAAATAACTATACCAACATTTAAGTAAATCTTTGCATCCCCACTAACATTTGATGGAATAGTACTCAAAAAAGATAATAACACTGTAAAAAACACTGCAATCACGAAAAGAAAATAAGAAATCTTTTTTTTAGAAAAATAGGTTCTACCCATCTCATCCTTTTTATATTTTACATTTCCTAACAATTTGGAAACAATAATTTTTATAAGAGTAAAAATTATTACATACGTGAATGCTCTAATTCCAATCCATATATAGTGCACAAATTACACCTCCTAGTTAATCTTTGATTTTAATATCTCGTACAATGAAGGTGTAAAATAATCATTTATCTTTATATTACTATCCACCATCTCAGATATTTTTATTCTGTGAACATCAGTAGATGTATTAACGATTTTCTCAACCATCATTCCATCAATGCTTATTTCGAATAACTTATCGTCATAGCCCAAATTGTTTATTCTGTTTAAATCAATCACAACAATATTTCTTTTATCTGCAGGTGTTTGATATTTTATTCTAAATATGTAAAATAATTTATCATCAACAATTTCTATCATCTCATCAATACGACCACCTATAAATGTGTGTTCAAGTCGTATTCTAAGTACATAGATAAATAATACAGCCGCCAACCCCATTGATGTGTAAATAGATGTTTCACTTGCCACTAAAAAATAACTAAGCTTTCCAGTTCTCATATTTGTTGAAACTAAATTACCTGTTACTTTACAATAAATTGGAAATAATATCGCATAAGCAATAACCAATGCAAAAAAAATCTTCTCAAAGAGCCACAAATAATAAATACCTCTTCTATGTTTACGATTCTCTATTTGAATTTTCTTTTTTAATCCACTGTCAACCAAAATATTCATATTAACCTCCAATCAAACCAACAACGTCTTCAATTGTCTTTAAAGAAAAATGATTAGCCAAATCAACGCAAAACGTATTATAAATCCAATCACCCGCAGCCTCATACCACTTTCTTTTTTCAATGTATCCCTCAGCTATTGATGAGATATTAGTTGCAACTGTAGAATCAACAGATTTTGCCATTGAAATAACACTATTAAGTGAATTCTCCAAATTAACAAAATACGTTTTCTTAGCTGCTAAATCATTTGTTTTTTGTGATGCTAAATTAGCTGCTGATTGTGCATACCCATATGAATTAGATCCTTTCAGATTACTTATGGAGGTATTTATTACATTCCCTATTTGGGTAATATAATTATCTATTTTTGTTCTTGCTTTTGACGCATAATCAACCGCATCCTCCAGAGACGAATATACAATCCTAACTTCACTCATTTAGTTTTCCCCCCCCTTCGGAAACCTTTCCACTACGTCGAGTTTTTACCCAACTACTTGAAGCCATATAAATCCCTAGTTAATCTTTGATTTTAATATCTCGTACAATGAAGGTGTAAAATAATCATT
>ENA-OUQN01001384-OUQN01001384.1-human-gut-metagenome-genome-assembly--contig:-NODE-1384-length-14716-cov-4.276857_pt1 | contig 14716 bp, 13 predicted proteins | sample MGYA00237950_ERZ548832 | MGnify/ENA primary metagenome ERZ548832 (study PRJEB26490, sample SAMN05194703) | human gut metagenome | biome: terrestrial biome; feature: human-associated habitat; material... | reverse complement strand
TTCCACACTTCGATCACCTTGAACTTCGGGGTCCAGCCTTCGGGCTCAAAGCGGTCGCCCTTGGCATCCATGGTGCCCTGCTCGGTGCACCACTGTGCGGCCTTGGCCATATCAGGGTCGGTCACATCCGCAAAGGCGGGTGCGCCTGCGGGTTCGGGCCTGCCTGCGGTGTTCCACACCAGCAGAGCCAGTTGACCGCGGCTTGCCGGGATGACTGTACCCTCGGGCAGGAGGCTGTGCAGGATCACGCGGGTGGCGATCTCGTAGCCGCCCCAGATGGCTGCACCGCCCACGGCCACGGCGGCAATGGTACCGCCCGTGGTATCCATGGGTGCAGGTTCCACGCCGAAGTCTTCATCAAGAGGTTCGTCCGGGTCGATGCGCTGCTCCGGGTCAAGCGAGCTGGCCCACCACTGAGCGACCAGTTCCACCGGGCCCTTGGGCATTTTAAAGGTAAAGGTTGTGCTGGTCTGCCAGCCGCCTTCCGGCCAGCCATCGTCTGGCTCCACCGGCGCGGCACTGCCGTCCTGCGCGGTCCACTGCTTAAACTCCATCCAGTAGCCGTCTTTCAGGGTGGTGGCCACTGTCACCGTATCGCCTTCTTTGACCCAAAGGCTGCTGCGCGGTTCGCCGTTGATGGTCACACTGCCCAGACTGTCGTTGATGGATACCTTGTACAGCTGGTCCCGCTGTGCTTCCAGCGTCACATTGCCGTTAGGCATTTTAAAGGTGAACTCCGGGCTGGTCTGCCAGCCGTCATCCGGCTCTACGGGTGCAGTGCCGGTATATGTCCACTGCAGGAAGGGGTTTTCCTCCGTGCTTTCGGCCCGGACGGTGACCGGCTGGCCCGGCTTCACGATCTTTTTGGATGTGCCGGTGTCGCCGGTTCCGTCCACGATGGTGCCGTGTGTGACGTTGACATCGTACAGGGTCGTAAAGAATGCCTGCAGCTCTACATCACCTTCGGGCATGGTGAAGCGGAAACTCTGCTTGCCCTGCCAGTTTTGATCCGGTTCCACGAGTTCTTTCTCGCTGAAAAGCCGCCACATATTAAACTGGCGGTAGTCGTTGAGCTCGCTGTCAGGAACTTTTGCGATGATCCTTGTGCCCGGCAGCGCCTCATGAATTTTCTGCTCTTCTGCCCCTTCGGCAAAGAACTCAGCCTTTCCTGCGGTCTCAAAGATCCGATACGTTTCTCGATATTCTGCGCGCAGGCTCACGTCGCCCTCAGGCATTTTAAAGGTAAAGGTCTTACTGTTCTTATCGTTTTCCGAAGTCCAGTCGCCATCCGGCTCTGCCGCCAGTGCCGGTGCGCACACGCTCAGCACCATGCACAGCGCCACAAGGGCCGAGACCAGCCTTTGCGCAAAAGTCGTCTGCTTCATACGGAGTTCCTCCTTTTTTGATTACGGGGGGGGGTATACGTCCGCCTTAAAAATACCATATTTCACCTTCTTTTTCAATAAAACCTGCGTGAAACGCCCCAAAAACTGCGTGAAAAACGTTTTGCACCGCTGTGCGCGCCTTTGCCCCCTCTTGCAATTTGTGCGCAAAGGGTGTAGAATACAATCACAATCAAATACAGGGGAGCTTGTGAAGCAGGCTGAGAGGAAGTACCCAAACTTCGACCCTTTTACCTGATGCGGATAATGCCGCCGTAGGAAGTCAGAATGGATGATTTTTTGCAGGAGGCACCGCGGAAGATGTCTCCTGTTTTTTGTTGTGTACCCATTACCATTAAGGAGGATGCCTTGTACTTTTCTGCGGAAGTGCCGCAGCGGGCTGAGGGGGAGCGCCCTGAGCTTTGTGACCGTCAGCGATGGGAAGCCGTGTTCCGGCGTGAGAGGAGACCAGCAAGTCTCGACCGCTTCTTATAGTTCCTGCGCCGGGTCTGGCACCGGGTGCGGGCTGTTTGCGGAGGCGCTGTATGGTTTTTGCTGCTTCCGCAGGTTTGGAAAGGAGCCTTGCCTTATGAAAAAACTCTCTGTGAAAAAGCTGGCGCTGGCCGGCATGCTGTGCGCTCTGTGCGTGGTGGGCAGCGTATTCAGCTTCCCCATGTTCGGCAGCAAATGTGCACCCATCCAGCACATGGTCAATGTGACCTGCGCGGTGCTGCTTGGCCCGTGGTGGGGCGTGGGCGTGGCCTTTGTGGCCTCGCTGCTGCGCAATCTGCTGGGTCTGGGCAGCCTGATGGCCTTCCCCGGCAGCATGTTCGGCGCACTGCTGTGCGGCTTTGTGTACTGGAAGACCAAAAACATCCTTGCCACCATGGTGGGCGAGGTGTTCGGCACCAGCATTCTGGGCGGCCTGTGCGCTTACCCGGTGGCCATCTTCCTCATGGGCAAGAGCGCCGGCGACATCGCGTTCTATGCCTACATCGTGCCGTTCCTCATCTCCACTGCAGTGGGTTCCATCATTGCGGGCGTGCTGGTGTACAGCCTGCAGCGCTCCGGCGCACTGCGCTCCATGCAGAACAGTCTTTCCTGACGGAGGGGCACCCGAATGTTCAAAACAGAATTCGAGAACCTGCGCCGCACCTGCCCGCTCATCCATAACATTACCAACTACGTCACCGTGAACGACTGCGCCAACATGGTGCTGGCCTGCGGTGCTTCGCCCATCATGGCCGACGATGCCGCCGAGGTGGAGGACATCACCACCATCTGCGGCGGTCTGAACATCAACATCGGCACCCTGAACAGCCGCACCATCACCAGCATGCTGCTGGCGGGCAAAAAGGCAAACCAGCTGGGCCATCCTGTGGTGCTGGACCCGGTGGGTGCGGGTGCATCCCGCCTGCGCACCGACACGGCTTTCCGCCTGCTCCGGGACGTAAAGTTCACCGTGATCCGCGGCAACATCTCGGAGATCAAAACGCTGGCCTCCGGCGCGGGAACCACCAAGGGCGTGGATGCCGATGTGGCCGATAAAGTTACTGAGGAAAATCTGGATTCTGCCGTGGCCTTTGCCAAGGCCTTTGCAGCCCAGACGGGTGCCGTTATTGCCATTACCGGTGCCATCGACATCGTGGCGGATGCCCACACCGCCTACTGCATCCGCAACGGCAATGCTATGATGAGCAGCATCACCGGCACGGGCTGCCAGCTTTCGGCCCTCACGGCGGCGTTCGTCACCGCCAACCCCGGTCATCCGCTGGAAGCCGCTGCAGCCGCTGTGTGCGCCATGGGCCTTGCGGGCGAGACCGCCCACAAGCGCCTGACCCCGCTGGACGGCAACTCCACCTACCGCAATTATATCATCGATGCCATTTACAATATGACCCCGGATCAGCTGGAAGAAGGAGCAAACTATGAAGTGCGATAAGCAGAACATGCTTCTGTATGCCGTCACCGACCGCGCATGGGTGGGAAAGCAGACCCTCTATGAACAGGTGGAGAGCGCCTTGAAAGGCGGTGTCACCTGTGTGCAGCTGCGTGAAAAAGAGCTGGACGACGAAGCTTTTCTGAAAGAGGCTGTGGAGATCCATGCTCTGTGCCAGCGCTACGGCGTGCCGTTCTTTGTGAACGACAATGTGGACATTGCCATCCGCTGCCACGCCGAGGGCGTGCATGTGGGGCAGGAGGATATGGCCGCAGCGCAGGTGCGCGCCCGTGTGGGCGAGGGTATGATGATCGGCGTTTCCGTCCACAGTGTGGAGGAAGCACGGGAAGCCGTCAAGCACGGCGCAGACTGCCTTGGCGTGGGCGCAGCCTTTGCCACCCACACCAAGACCGATGTGGACGTTCTGCCCCATGAGACCCTGAAGGCCATCTGTGATGCCGTGGACATCCCGGTGGTGGCCATTGGCGGCATCCACAAGGAGAACATCCTGCAGCTCAAGGGCACCGGTGTGGATGGCGTGGCCCTTGTGAGCGCCATCTTTGCAGCAGACGACATCGAGACTGAGTGCAAAGAGTTGAAAGCCCTGTCGGAGCAGATCATCTGACCGATCCCGCGGCAAACCGGGGACACCACCTTGGGCCGCGTTATAAAATTCATGGAGAAAACCAACATGAAAAGCGTATTTTGCGCAGGTGCCGGCATCCAGAACGTTCTGTTTTTTCTGAATGACGGCTGCCTTTCCCTACCCTTGTATGACCAGCACCCTGCTGTTCAGAGATAAACTGTCATTTGGAGGAACAGAGCGTATGCAGACTTATACCACTCAGATGGATGCTGCCCGCAAGGGCATCATCACGCCGCAGATGGAGATCGTGGCAAAAAAGGAATACCGCACCACCGAGGAGATCCGCCAGTGGGTGGCCGAGGGCAAGGTAGCCATTCCGGCCAACAAGCACCACGAGTGTTTGAACCCCGAGGGTGTCGGCTCCATGCTGCGCACCAAGATCAACGTGAACCTTGGTGTCTCCCGCGACTGCAAGGACTACAACGTGGAGATGCAGAAGGTGATGAGCGCCGTCAACATGGGTGCCGAAGCCATTATGGACCTGTCCAGCCACGGCAACACCCAGCCCTTCCGCCAGAAGCTGACCCACGAGTGCCCGGTGATGATCGGCACCGTGCCGGTGTACGATTCGGTCATCCACTACCAGCGCGATCTGGCTGAGCTGACTGCACAGGACTTCATCGATGTGGTGCGCCTGCATGCAGAGGACGGTGTGGATTTTGTCACCCTGCACTGCGGCATCACCCGCAAGACCATCGAGCAGATCCGCAAGCACAAGCGCAAGATGAACATCGTGAGCCGCGGCGGCTCTCTGGTGTTTGCATGGATGAGCATGACCGGCAACGAGAACCCCTTCTACGAGCACTTTGACGAGATCTGCGAGATCTGCGCCGAGCACGATGTGACCATCTCGCTGGGCGATGCCTGCCGTCCCGGCTGTCTGGCTGACGCCACCGATGTGTGCCAGATCGAGGAGCTGGTGCGTCTGGGCGAGCTGACCAAGCGCGCATGGGCACACAACGTGCAGGTCATGGTGGAGGGCCCGGGCCATGTGCCCCTGAATCAGGTGGCCGCCAACATGGAGGTGCAGAAGAGCATCTGCATGGGCGCACCCTTCTATGTGCTGGGACCCCTGGTCACCGATATCGCCCCCGGTTACGACCACATCACCGCTGCCATCGGCGGCGCTGTGGCTGCAGCCAGCGGTGCAGCTTTCCTGTGCTATGTGACCCCCGCCGAGCATCTGGCTCTGCCCAATGTGGACGATGTGAAGCAGGGCATCGTGGCCTCCAAGATCGCTGCCCATGCCGCCGACATCGCCAAGGGCATCCCCCATGCCCGCGACATCGACGACAAGATGGGCGACGCCCGCCGGGTGCTGGACTGGGACGCACAGTTTGCCTGTGCGCTGGACCCCGAGACCGCCAAAGCCATCCGCGACGCCCGCCTGCCGGAAGATGACCACAGCGACACCTGCAGCATGTGCGGCAAGTTCTGCGCCGTGCGCAGCATGAACAAGGCGCTGGCCGGTGAGTACATCGACATTCTGTAAAAATCTTCTGTTTTGCGCGCAGCAGCGCGCATCTTCCTCCGCCGCCCGGTATGACCGCCGGGCGGCTTTTTTATTATCGATTATTTCTATCAATTTTTTAGAATTTACAATTCTTCTGTACTGTACTATAATGAAGTTATCGTCTTCATTCCATTGATCTACAGGAGGAATCTGCCTTGCTGGTAAATCTTATCGAATCCGTCTATCGCCTGCTGTGGGGCGACCTGTTCACCATCCCGCTGGGCGGCGGCATCGGCATTTCCTTCATGGTGGTGCTGCTGTTCACGGCGGGCATCTGGTTCACCTGCCGCACCCGTCTTTTGCCGGTGCGGCTGTTCCGGGATATGATCGCCGCCGTGTGCGAGAAAAAGCAGGGCAGGGACGGCCTTTCCTCCTTCCAGACGCTGGTCATTTCCACCGCCACCCGCGTGGGCATGGGCAATCTGGTGGGCGTGGTGGCCGCTGTTTCTGCAGGCGGTGCCGGTGCGGTGTTCTGGATGTGGGTCACTGCCATTCTGGGTGCGTCCACCTCCTTTATCGAATCCACCCTTGCCCAGAAATACCGCCAGCCCGACCCGCTGTACGGCGGCTGGCGCGGCGGCCCGGCCTACTATCTGCATGTGCTGGCGGAGCGCAGGCGCGGCAAAAAGCTCAAACGCTCTGTGGTAGCGGCGCTGTTTGCGGTGTCTGGTCTCATCTGCTGGTGCGGCATCAGTCAGGTGATCTCCAACTCGGTCAGTTCTGCGTTTGAAAATGCGTTCCATATTCCGCCGCTTACTACCACACTGGTGCTCACGGCCATTGCGGCGGTGATCGTGCTGCGCAAGAATGCCACCGTGAAAAGTCTGGACGTGATGGTGCCCATCATGGCGGTGTGCTATTTTGTCATCACCGTGGGCATCGTGCTGTTCAACCTGCCCAAGCTCCCGGCGGTGTTCGGGCGCATCTTTGCGGAAGCGTTCGGTCTGCGGCAGGCCGTGGCTGGCGGCTTTGGTGCTGTGCTGATGAACGGTGTCAAGCGCGGCCTGTTCTCCAACGAAGCGGGCAGCGGTTCGGCACCCTGTGCAGCTGCCGCCGCAGAGTGCGACGACCCGGTCAAGATGGGCTTTGTGCAGGCACTGGGCGTGCTGATCGATACGGTGGTGATCTGCAGCTGCACGGCTTTTTTGATGCTGCTGGTGCCGCAGGAGATCACAGAAGGACTTGCGGGCATGGACCTTTTGCAGACTGCCCTGCAGTACCATCTGGGCGGCTTTGGTGTCGTGTTCATTGCGGCCACGCTGGCGCTGTTCAGCTTTTCCACCTTTCTGGGCGTTTTGTACTATGCCCGCGGCAATGTGGCCTATCTGTGCGGCGACAACTGGTGGAGCCAGACCGTGTATAAGCTGATCGCGCTGGCCATGCTGGTGATCGGCGGTATGCAGGCCTACACGGTGGTGTGGGATCTGGGCGACGTGGGCATTGGCCTGATGACCATTTTCAACATGATAGCCTTGGTGCCCATGGCAAAGGAAGCACTTGCCGCCCTGAACGACTACGAAAAACGCAAAAAACTGCAGTAAATAGCAAAGGCCCGGCTCCCTGTAACATGGGAACCGGGCCTTTCAGGTTATTTTATTGCAGATCAGATTTGTTTAAAAGCAGCCCGCCTGCAAGCCCGGCCAGCGCAGGCAGCACCCAGCCAAAGCCCATGCTGCCCAGCGGCAGAGCGTTGGCGGCGGCAGATACTGCCCCCAGCGGCAGCGCAGCGGCGATGCTCTGCAGGGCGGTCAGGCCCATGCACAGCGGATACACCGCCCGGTGCTTTTCAAGGCCCGGCATAAAGGAAAGCAGGATCAGCACGATGGCTGCGGGATAAATGGCGTTCAGCACCGGAGTGGACAGCCGGATGATGGCAGCAAGGCCGAGGTTCGATACCAGCATACTGGCCACAGCAAAAAAAGCGGCAAGGGCAGGGTAGGGGATGCGGGGCAGAAGCTGATGAAAATACTGCCCCACACAGGCGATCAGGCCCACGCAGGTGTTGAAGCATGCGATCACAAAAATGGCCGCAATGAGCACAAGGCCCGCCCGGCCGAACAGCTGCTGTGCCAGAGCGGTGAGCACCTCGGCACCGGTGGCAAGGCCCGGATACACCGTGCCGGTCTCGGCCCCGGCGTGGCCCAGCATGGCGTAGACCACCAGCATTAGCCCGCCTGCAATAAAACCGGCCCGGATGGTGCCGCCCTCCACGGCACGGCTTTCTGTGACACCCCGGGCGCGGATGTTCAGGGCAATGACCGCGCCAAAATTCAGCCCGGCCAGCGTGTCCATGGTCTGGTAGCCGTACAGGATGCCCTGCACAGCGGGCAGGGCTGCGTACTCTGCGCTGGGTGTGCCGTAGTGTGCCGCCAGCGGATGGATGAGACACCCGGCAAACAGCACCACGATGAGCACGATCAGGCAGGGGCAGAGGATGCGGCCCAGCCAGTCGGTAAGCTTTTCCGGCCGCAGCGCCACAAGGAAGGCAGCGGCAAAAAATACTGCTGAGTAGCCCAGCTGCAGCCCGGCACTGCTGCCCACCAACGGCACCAGCATCTGGAACGAGGTGCTTGCCGTGCGGGGAATGGCAAGGCAGGGGCCGATGGAAAGATACACCAGAATGGTGAACACCATGGCGAACACCGGATGCACCCGGCCGGCAAGCTTATCCAGACCGCCTGCCCGTGCCACAGCCACCACGCCCGCAATGGGCAGGCCGACGGCGCTGACGGCAAGGCCCGCAAAGGCAGGCCAGAGGCTGGTACCGGCCTGTGCGCCCAGATGCGGCGGGAAGATTAGGTTCCCGGCACCAAAAAACATGGAAAACAGTGTAAAGCCGACCAGAAGCAGATTTTTGCCGGAAAGCTTCTGCATAGGACAGACACCTCATTTCTTTCTTGCATCAAAGATGACAGAGATTCATACAGTTCAGTTTATCGTTTTATTGATTTCATGTCAAGAAAGAAAAACATGAAGAAAAGTAATGACAGGCATGATAAGCTCTTATGCATCATGATGCACGGGTCATTGGCGTTTGGAAAAAGATGTGGTATGATACTTATACGATCCGCAGAGCGGAGGCCATTTCAGACCGTCAGGAGCAGGAAAGAACCATGAACCAACATAAACAATTTTTTCAGCGGCTGGGCGCTGCGGCCTTCTGGCTGGCGGTGTGGCAGTGCGCCGCCATGGCGGTGGGACAGGAGGTGTTCCTTGTTTCGCCGGTGCAGGCGGTGCGCACTCTTTTGCAGCTTTTGCCGCAGGCAGAGTTCTGGCAGCGGGTGGGTTTCAGCTCCGGGCGCATTCTGCTGGGTTTTGGGCTGGGCGTGGCCGTAAGCATCGTGCTGGCTGTGGCCGCACAGGCGTGGCACACGGCGGATGTGCTGCTTGCTCCGGTACTGCAGCTGGTCAAAGCCACGCCGGTGGCAAGCTTTATCATTCTGGCGCTGGTGTGGGTGCGGGGGGCATCGCTTTCGGTGCTCATCAGCTTTTTAATGGTGCTGCCCGTGCTGTACGGTGCGGTGCGCACCGGCATCCAGAGCGCAGACCCACAGCTGTTGGAGATGACGAAGGTGTTTCGCCTTCCGCTGGGCCGACGGCTGCGGGCGGTGTGGCTGCCTGCGGTGCTGCCGGCCTTCCGGCAGGGATGCAGCGTGGCCCTTGGCATCTGCTGGAAGAGCGGCGTTGCCGCTGAGGTGATCGGACTGCCCAATGGCAGCATCGGCGATGCACTCTACCGGGCCAAGATCACCCTTTCCACCGGGGAGCTGTTCGCATGGACGTTTGTGATCATCCTGCTCAGCGCCGGGTTTGAAAAGCTGTTCCTGCTGCTTCTGGACTGCGTGACCCGCGCCGTGACCGGGGAGGTGCCGCAATGCTGACCATCGAGCATCTGACAAAACAGTTCGGGAAGAAAACGCTTTTCCGGGATCTCTGCCTCACGGTGGAAGGCCCGGCGGTGCTGTGGGCACCCAGCGGCTGGGGCAAGACCACATTGCTGCGCATCCTCATGGGGCTGGAAGAACCCACTTCTGGCATAGTACAGGGCGTTGGCCGGGTGGCAGCAGTGTTTCAGGAAGACCGGCTCTGCCCGCAGCTGACAGCTGTGCAGAACGTGACACTGGTATTGCCCGGCAGTGCAGAACAATACAAGGAGCAAATCATAAAAGATTTTCAACAGTTTGGCATGGATGCTGCCGCACTGGCCCTGCCTGCAGCACGGCTTTCCGGCGGACAGAAGCGCCGCACGGCTCTGCTGCGGGCTTTGTGGGCCGCCAGCGATACGCTGCTGTTAGACGAACCCTTTACCGGCATGGACCCGGACACCCTTGCCGCTGCTGCGGCGCTGCTGCGGGAGCGCTGCGGAGAAAAGCCTGTCTTGCTGGCTACCCACGACCGCGAAGCCATCCGCCTTCTGGGCTGGCCGGTGGTTGAGCTGGAAAATGCCTGAGCCTGCATCTATCCTATAGAATGAAAAATCGGAAAGACCAGAACGGCCTTTCCGATTTTTTGCTGCTTGGAATATTTTACTAAAAAATACGCAGGGGATACGGCGAACTGCATCAGTTCAGCAGCTTTGCCGGGTCAAGGTACTGCTCACCCTGCAGTACTTCCAGATGGATATGCGTCTCCTCGGCGCATTCGTTGGGGATGCTGCCTGCACGGCCAAGTATCTGGCCCACACTCACTTCATCGCCGGTCTGCACCGTGGGGTCGGCAGTGCCGCACACCCGCCACAGGTGCCCGGCGCTGTCCTCGATGCACACCACACTGCCCCAGCGGCTATCGGTGTCCACAGCGGTCACCTTACCGGCGGCGGGAGCACACACCTGTGCATCCTGCGCACAGGCGTAGTCCACACCGTTGTGGGTGCGCCAGTCGCCAAGGGTGCTGCTGTACACCAGCTCATCGCCGCTGTAGGCGTTCAAGACCCTGCCCGAGACGGGCTGCGTGGAGGCAGGCGCAGCTGAACTGCTGGCAGGCGAGGATGCGCCCTGCAGTGCGGAGGGTTCGTGCACCAAACCAGAGCCAGACTGCGCCCCAGAAGAGGACGCAGAGGATGCGGGCTTGGGTACATTTGCCGCAGATTCTGCGGCGTCGGTCACGGGCTGCTGCCATACATCGTCCTCCTGTGGGTCAAGGGTGAGCTGCGGCTCCGGTGCAGGTTCTTCCTGCGGGGTCGTCAGGTCGTCGTAGCTCTTTTTCAGTTCATCCCGCACGGTGCGCACTGCCCACACGCCCGCCGCTGCGGCTGCGACGAGACAGGCCAGCAGTGCCAGTGTAAAGCCCCTGCTGCGCAAAAATTTTTTGATCTGCTCCATTGTCGTTACTCCCATCTGCTGCATTGTGTACGCATTGCTTCTGGGCTTAGTGTGGGACAGCAGGGCAGGTTTTATGCATTCTTTTATTTAAATGCCCTCCGTGTTGCTCTGAGCATATTTAGAGGAAATGGCATTTTGTAATATAGCAGCCTAGCCAGACCTGCGGGTCTGGCTGGGTTGCACTTTCAAGGGAAGGGCTGCAGCCGGAAAATGCATCTTCCCTCTGTGGCCTTTTGTGTTGATACCCAGAGCGAAGCAGAGGATATTCTAAATGATATTACCAAACAAAAAGGCCCTCCCTTTTCGGGAGAGCCCTTGCAGATCAAAAATCAGTTGCGGCGGCGGCTGTTCATGCCCAGCAGGCGCACAACATACAGGAAGATGTTGATGAAGTCCAGATACAACGTCAGTGCACCGTAAATGGAAGCCTTCTCGGCCAGCTCACCGTCATAGGCGTAGTAGGAGAACATCTGGCTCAGCTTCTGGGTGTCGTAGGCGGTCAGCAGCATGAACACCACCAGACCGACAGCGCTGTACAGCACCGTGGTGAGGAAGCTCATGCCGAACAGCATGCCCACAAAGCCGGTGATGATGAGCGCGAACAGGCCCATCATCAGCTTGGGACCCCAGCCGGACAGATCCTTGTGGGTAGTAGTGCCGTAGACCGCCATCAAGCCGAAGTACAGCGAGGTGGCAAGGAAGGCCAGCACCAGAGTGCCCAGATCAAATATCAGGAAGTAGTAGCTCAGCACCATGCCGTTGAGCAGTGCATAGGCAAAGAAGGTGGCTCTTGCACCGCCCACCGACATGTTCTGCACGCGGGAGCTGAGCACATACACCAGCACCAGCTCTGCGATGGTGAACACCAGATACAGCGAGTTGACGACGTACAGCAGCGGGGTAGCGGCTGTAACGAACGCCGCTGCAAAGGTGATGAGCAGGCCTACCGCCATCCAGCGGTAGGTGCGGTTCATATAGTCAGCCGAGGTCATGGCAGGCTCCGTGTAGCCTCGATCGTAACCATTGTAATTGTAATCCATATGGGACTCCTCCAGTCTCTTTCTGCCGGAACACTTTTTCCTTGCTCCGGTCTACGGAATATAGTATACTGCATAGAAATGAACGTTTCATGAAAAAGGCTGTGATATTGTATGTCTCTTGGGCTTTATTTACACATACCCTACTGTTTTTCCAAATGCAGGTACTGCGATTTCTATTCCCATCCCGGTGAGCGCGGCGTACCGGAAGCTTATGTGGATGCTCTTTTGCGGGAGCTTTCCCGCTTTGCGCCGGAAGCACCTCTGCAGCCGGACACCCTTTATTTTGGCGGCGGCACGCCCAGCCTGCTGCGCCCGGAGCAGGCAAAACGGCTGATCGATGCGGCCCGGCCGATGCCGGGGGCCGAGATCACACTGGAAGCAAACCCGGAGACGGTGACGGAAGAAAGCCTTGCAGGCTTCCGGGAGGCGGGCGTGAACCGCATCTCTTTCGGGGTGCAGTCTGCCCGGGATACCCAGCTGCGCACGCTGGGCAGACCGCACACGGCAAAGCAGGCGCGGGCTGCATTTGCCGCCGCGCAGCGCGCAGGCTTTGCGAACATCAGCGGCGACATCATGCTGGCACTGCCGCACTACACCGAAGCTGAGTTTGACGAAACGCTGGAACTGATCGAGGGTGGTGGGGCTACCCATATTTCGGCATATCTGCTGAAGATCGAGCCGGATTCGGCCTTTGGTAAACATCCGCCCGAAGGCCTGCCCACCGGCGATGAAGCCGCCGATTTTTACCTTTATGCAGTGGAACAGCTGGAACACCACGGCTACAAACAGTACGAGATCTCCAACTTTGCAAAGCCCGGCTATGAGGGGCGGCACAACCTCATTTACTGGGACTGCGGCGACTATCTGGGCCTTGGCCCGGCGGCCCATTCCTGCATGGGCGGCAAGCGGTTTTATTACCCCGCCGACACGGCGGCTTTCCTGCAGGACAACGCCGCTCCGGTGATGGACGGCGGCTGCGGGGCCGAGGATTACCTGATCCTGCAATTGCGCCTGCGCAAGGGCCTGTCGCTGCCGCAGTACAAGGCCCTGTACGGAAAAGAGTTTTCCCCGGTGCAGCTGGCGTTTATCCGTAACTGTGTCAAAAACGGCTATGCCGCCTTCGACGGCACCACCCTGGCCCTGACCCCGGCGGGGCTCATCGTGCAGAACAGCATTCTGGCCGAGCTGCTCTGAGCCTGCCCGCAGCACATTGCTTTTGCGGGGCGATTCTGGTATGATATAAATGTAGAACTAGGCTTTTTGGGAGGAAAACAGATGGCAAAGGTGTTGATCGTAGGCGCAGGTGCGGCAGGCCTGATGGCGGCGGGTGCTGCCGTGCGGCAGGGGCATCAGGTGACGGTGCTGGAACACATGGACAAGCCCGGCCAGAAGATCCTTGTCACCGGCAAGGGCCGCTGCAATGTGACCAACGACTGCCCGGCAGAGGAATTTCTACGCCATGTGCGCACCAACCCGCGCTTTCTGTATTCGTCGCTGGGGGCCTTTCCACCGGCAAAGACCATGGAACTGTTCGAGGGCCTTGGCGTGGAGCTGAAGGTGGAGCGCGGCCGCCGGGTGTTTCCGGTGTCGGACAAGGCCGAGGAGATCCGGCAGGCCCTGCTGCGGTATGCACAGGACGCCGAGCTCGTGCACGACGGTGCCGGAAAGCTGCTGCTGGAAGAGCTGCCGCCGGAAGCGGAGGAAGCCCCCGCTGTGCCGGAAAACCCGCGCCATCCCAAAAAGAAAAAGGCCGGCCCGGCCCTGCGCTGCATCGGCGTGCGGGGCACTTCGGGCCGGGAATACCGGGCAGATGCCGTACTGGTGGCCACCGGCGGCGTGAGCTACCCCACTACCGGCTCTACCGGCGACGGCTACAAACTGGCCCAGCAGGCCGGGCACACCCTCATCGAGCCGGTGCCCAGTCTGGTCAGTCTTGTGAGCCATGACGCGGACTGCAAAAAGATGATGGGCTTGGCGCTGAAAAACGTCACCCTGACCCTGTTCGAGGACAGCAAGGCCATTTTTGACGAGCAGGGCGAAATGCTGTTCACTCATTTTGGCATCAGCGGCCCGCTGACTTTGAGCGCATCCAGCCATCTGGGCGACATGAAAAAACACAAGTATCATGCGGAGATCGACCTCAAGCCCGCTCTCAGCGAGGAGCAGCTTTACGACCGCATCACGCGGGATTTTGCCCTGCTGGCAAACCACGCGGCGCAGGGCGCACTGGTCAAGCTTTTGCCGTCCAGTATGCAGCCGGTGATGGTGGCGCGCTGGGGCATCGACCCGGCTACCAAGGCGAACCAGATCACCCGGGAGCAGAAGAGGGAGCTGGTGCAGCTGATGAAGCACTGGCGGGTGTCCGTTGATGCCCGGGGCGATCTGGCCCACGCGGTGATCACCAGCGGCGGCGTGTCCGTGCGGGAGGTGGACCCCAAAACCATGCAGAGCAAAAAGGCGATGGGCCTTTACTTTGCAGGCGAAGTGCTGGATGTGGATGCCTATACCGGCGGCTACAACCTGCAGATCGCCTTCTGCACCGCACAGGCGTTTGCAAATAATCTGTAATTACAGATAAAACAATTTTAAATGCCCTCCGCGCTGCTCTGGGCATATTTATAGGAATAGATTTTTTTGATTTGTATTTTGAAAACGACTGCGGTCGTTTTCAAAATACGTTTTCACAAAAAGGGTTGTTGCCGGGATAGTCTCACAGACCGCTGCGCAACTGTTCCCAAAGGGAACGAGCAGCAGATTCAGTTGGCCGTTGCGGCCCCGCTTGTGAAAAATCAAATCTGGAAAATCCGCAGATTTTCCAGATTTGCGAAATTATAAATAATTTTTCCGCTGAATATGGCTAGAGCGAAGCGGAAGC
>ENA-OUQN01001371-OUQN01001371.1-human-gut-metagenome-genome-assembly--contig:-NODE-1371-length-14813-cov-5.814406_pt1 | contig 14813 bp, 13 predicted proteins | sample MGYA00237950_ERZ548832 | MGnify/ENA primary metagenome ERZ548832 (study PRJEB26490, sample SAMN05194703) | human gut metagenome | biome: terrestrial biome; feature: human-associated habitat; material... | reverse complement strand
GAACCAATACACATTCACTTTATCGGAATCGGCGGAATCAGCATGAGCGGTCTCGCTGAGATTCTTTTTGAGGAACATTTTACGATTTCCGGTTCTGACTCCAAAGAATCTGAACTCACCAGACACTTAGAGCATATGGGAATGCAGATTTTCTATGGCCAGAAAGCTTCCAATATTATAGAAGGTATCGATCTTATCGTGTACACCGCAGCGATCCGTGAAGATAACCCGGAATTTGCCGCTGCAAAAGAAAAAGGTATTCCGATGTTAAGCCGCGCAGAACTGCTCGGTCAGATTATGGATAACTATCAGAATTCCATCGCAGTATCCGGTACCCATGGAAAAACAACCACAACTTCCATGATCTCCCAGATTCTGCTCGCCGCTAAAAAAGATCCAACCATCACAGTCGGCGGTATCTTAAAAGCGATCGATGGAAATCTCCGCGTCGGAAAATCTGACGTATTTATCTCCGAGGCCTGTGAATATACAAACAGCTTTTTGAATTTCCGTCCAAAATACAGCATTATTTTAAATATAGAAGCGGAACATCTTGACTTCTTTAAAGATATTCATGATATCCGCAATTCTTTCCACTTATTTGCAAAAAATACAAAAGAAAATGGTGCCATTATCATCAACGGCGAAATTGAGAACTATCAGGAGATCGTAGAGGGACTCGCTCCACAGGTCATTACCTACGGCATGAGTGATGCCTGCGATTTTTATCCTGCTGACATTACCTTTAACGAAAAAGCATGTGCAAACTTCACTGCCATGTACCACGGCGAGAAAGTCATGGATGTCTCCCTGAATGTACCTGGACTGCACAATGTTTCCAACGCTCTCGCTGCCATTGCCCTTGCCCTTGATCTAAAGATCCCAAAAGAAGACATTCTTGCAGGCCTTTCTGCTTTCGGCGGTGCAGACAGACGTTTCCAGTATAAAGGATGCGTAGATGGCGTCACGGTCATTGATGATTATGCACATCATCCGACAGAGATCCGCGCTACGTTGACCGCCGCGGAAAAATATCCACACAAACGTCTGGTGCTTGTATTCCAGCCACATACTTACTCCAGAACAAAGGCATTTTTAAATGATTTTGCAGAGGTTCTCTCCATGGCAGATGTTGTGGTATTAGCTGATATTTATGCAGCCCGCGAAAAGAATACTTTCGGCATCAGTTCCAGAGATATCGAAGCAAAATTAAAGGAAAAAGGCACGGATGTCCATTATTTTCCTTCCTTTACAGAAATTGAAAACTTTTTATTAAAAAATTGTATAAACGGTGATTTGTTGATAACTATGGGCGCCGGAGACATTGTAAATGTTGGCGAACACCTGCTTGGCAGATAACTTATCCACATTATCCACATTCAATTGGGGAAAACTTCAACTTTTGAATGTGGATTTTTTTGTTTACATAAAGTTATCCACATTTTTATGTCAAAAAGCTGTAAGTCCTTATATTTCCACACTTTCATGCGTTTTTCACCAAATGGCGTTTTTGTGGAAACTTTTTTTATCCACATTATCCACATTTTTGAAAACCCTTGATTTTACTGGGTTTGTGAGCAATTTTGTACTTCTCTTTTTTTCATTCCTGTGCTATAATTTGGGACGGGCTGATGGACAGGATATTCCATCCGGCTTTGCATGAAAGGAAGGAACACAATGGCAAATATAACACTTCATAGTGACAGTCAGACCTCTGCCACCAGTGTATCGAATATTTTCATTGATGAATATATGTCTGATGCCAATGGAGAGTTTGTAAAAATATATCTTTATCTGTTACGGCAGTTAAACGCACCGGATGCTGCGTTTTCCATTTCTGCCATGGCAGATAAATTCGAACATACCGAAAAGGACATTAAGCGTGCTTTAAGTTACTGGGAGCGTATGCATCTGCTCCGCCTGGAATATGACTCCAGTGAGAATCTGACCGGCGTCTGTTTTTTAGACACCAAGCGCAGACCATCTGAGAACGAAGACCCTGTGACAGTATCCACACAGGAAACTGCTTCTTCTGAATATTCCGCAGCCGTATCCCCGGAAGAATCTTCTTTGAAGCCATCTGTTCCGGAACCGAAGAACTACTCTGCTGAGGATATCTCCATGTTCCGCAAACAGGAATCTGTGGCAGAACTTTTATTTATTGCTGAGCGTTACCTGGGACGTATTTTAACCCCAACGGATATAAACAGCATTTTATACTGGTACGACGGTCTTGGTTTTTCCACAGATCTCATTGAGTATCTGGTGGAGTACTGCGTGAGCAAAGGACACACCAGCATCCGCTACATAGAAAAAGTTGCCCTTGCCTGGGCTGATAATCGCATTACAACTGTAGAACAGGCAAAGCTGACTGCCGGTCTTCATAGCCAGCTTTATTTCTCCGTCATGAAGGCACTGGGGATCAACGGACGCTCCCTTGTCCCGGCGGAGACAGCCTATATTGATAAGTGGCGGTCGGAATACGGATTTTCATCTGAGGTCATCACGGCTGCCTGTGAGCGCACCATACAGGCGATACATCAGCCAAAGTTTGAATATATTGACTCTATTCTGACCAGCTGGAAGAAGAATCACGTAAGCACTTTGGAAGATATTGCAAGACTGGATGAAGCTCACCAGAAGAAGAAAAAAACTGCGGTTCCAAACACCGCACAGACATCCCAACCGAAAAACCGTTTTAATAATTTTGAACAGCGTTCCTACGATTACGATCAGCTGGAAAAAATGCTGCTCACAACTTCTGCACAACACTAGATGATGCAGTATCCTCATCTTACAGGACAACAGGGAGAATCCAATGGCATTGAATAATTCGCAGTATGACGAAATTTTTCGTTCTTACGACGCAAAACAGCTAAAAGCACAACATCAGTTAGAAGAGCGCACAAAAGCTGCCTATGAACGTTCCCCGGAACTGAAGGCATTAGATGCCTCTATTGCGGAGATTTCCGTGGCATCCGCAAGACGTCTCTTAGATGGGGACAGTTCTGCTCTCACCGAATTAAAAGCGGAACTGAAAAATCTCCGCACAAGAAAGAAAGCTCTCATGAAAGAACTCTCTCTCCCGGAAAACTATTTCGAGCCGGTTTATGAGTGTCCGGACTGTAAAGATACAGGCTATATCGATGGTAAACCATGCCACTGCTTCAAACAGCAGGCGATCGATCTGATCTATACCCAGTCCAATATTAAGGACATTCTTGCAAGGGAGAATTTCAGTACGCTGTCTCTGGATTATTATTCAGATTCCAACATCAACCCTGCGACAGGACTTACATCCCTTGCCACTGCCAAAGCCGCGGTTGCAAGATGCCATGAATTTGTAGATCAGTTTGATACCACTTTTGCTAATCTTTACTTTTTTGGAGATACCGGAATTGGGAAGACGTTTCTCTCAAACTGCATTGCAAAAGAATTATTAGATTCAGGACATTCCGTAATCTACTTTACGGCGTTCCAATTATTTGATATATTAAGCAAAGGTGTGTTTGAAAAAGATGCAGATGCCATCGCCACACACCAGAATATTTTTGACTGCGATCTGCTCATCATTGATGATCTCGGTACGGAGCTTTCAAACTCTTTTACCACATCGCAGCTGTTTCTGTGTTTAAATGAACGTATCTTAAGACAGAAGTCCACGATCATTTCCACCAACCTGAATATGAACCAGGTTGCCGATATTTATTCAGAACGTGTACTTTCAAGAATATCCAACAGCTATACCATCATCAAACTGTTCGGTGATGATATCCGCTTGAAAAAACGTATTCACTAGATGCTCTGGATATCCCCTTATCCAGCATCTATTGAAATAAATTGTTAATGTTTAATTTTTATGGAGGAAAACCACTCATGCCAAACGATGAAAGAATTCTAGAAACCATGCCAGACGGCGCCCTCGGCTTAATTCCCTTAAAAAGCTGTGAAGAATTAGGTGCCAAAGTTGACCAGTACTTAGTAGGCTGGAGAGAGAAAAGAGAACATGCACATAAGAATGAAGCTGCATTCAAAGGATACCACCGTGACTCTTACATCATCTCCACATCTGTACCTCGTTTTGGAACAGGTGAAGCCAAAGGTGTGATCAAAGAATCTGTCCGTGGATATGATCTTTATCTGATGGTAGACGTAACCAACTACAGCCTCACTTACTCTGTATCCGGTCACGAAAACCACATGTCCCCAGATGACCATTACGCTGATCTCAAACGTATTATTGCTGCTGTCGGCGGTAAAGCAAGACGTATCACAGCAATCATTCCTTTCTTATATGAAAGCCGTCAGCACAAACGTACTGCACGTGAGTCCTTAGACTGTGCACTTGCATTACAGGAACTGACTGCTATGGGTGTTGACAATATCATCACTTTTGATGCTCATGATCCTCGTGTCCAGAACGCGATCCCTCTCAAAGGATTTGAGACTGTTCAGCCGGCTTACCAGTTCATCAAAGGTATCTTAAAGAACTGTGATGACTTAAAACTCGACAATGACCATTTAATGATCATCTCCCCGGACGAAGGTGGTACAAACCGTGCTGTTTACCTTGCAAACGTACTTGGTGTCGATATGGGTATGTTCTACAAACGTCGTGATTACAGCAAGATCGTAGACGGCCGTAACCCGATCGTTGCCCATGAGTTCTTAGGAACTTCTGTAGAGGGAAAAGATGTTATCATTATCGATGATATGATCTCCTCCGGTGAGAGTATGATCGACGTTGCAACAGAGTTAAAGAAGAGAAAGGCAAACCGTATCTTCGTTGTTTCGACATTTGGTCTCTTCACCAACGGTCTTGAACGTTTCGACAAGGCAGTGGAAGATGGTACTATTTACAAAGTAGTTACCACAAACCTCACTTACCAGACACCGGAACTTCTTTCCAGACCATACTACATTAACTGTGATATGAGTAAATACATCGCTTACATCATTGATACTTTAAATCATGATTCATCCATCAGCGATCTGTTAAACCCATATGACAGAATCCAGAAACTGGTATCCAAATACAAAAAAGAACATAAATAATATCGTTTCCAGAGGAACTGTTCCGTACAGTTTCTCCGAAACACACAAAAAAGGAATTGCAAGATGCAATTCCTTTTTTGTGTTTATAACCACTCTGTTATCTTCTGATCTTATGTATTAAAATAAGTCTACTCTTCCAGCATGTTTCTGGTTGATCACATAATATGCTGCATACTCTTCCGGTTTTAAGTATACTTGAATGCTCTTAATGGAAGATGCTCTGTGACCTTCTGCTTCGAACTGTTTCTTTGCTTTCTCGATCACGTCAGCAACAACTGCTTCCTGTCCCTGGAACTGGATAAATACTTCCGGTTTCAGTTCTTCTTTCTTAGGAGCTGCCTTCTTTGCAGCAGCCTTTTTCACTGCTGTTTTTGTTGCTGCTTCTACCTTTTCTGTTGCTTTCTTTGCAGTATCTTTTACTGTTTCCTTGGTCTCAGCGACTTTTTTCCCAACTTCTTTAGCAACCGCTGCTGCCTTTGCTTCTGCTGCTGCCTTTGTCTCAACTGCTGTCTCTTTCACAGATTCTTTTGCTGGTGCAGATTTTACTGCTGCTTCTTTTACAGTATCCTTAGATGCCTCTTTCGCTGTTGTTTTTACTACTGGTTTTGCTGCTGTTGTCTTCTTTTCCATAATTGGTTCCTCCTTCAGACAAAAACTACTCACAAACTAAAAACTTCTCCATTGCTACTAATGCTTCCTGCTCATCTTCACCGTTTGCCTCGATATTAACTGTCATTCCTTTTGATGGGTTGAATGCCATAATTCCCATGATACTCTTGGCGTTGATCCTGCGATTATCACTTTCTAAAATAATCTCGCTATCAAAACGACACGCAACCTGAACTAATTCAGCAATTGGGTTATTATGTTCTTCTGAAACATTGGATACAATAATCTCTTTTTTGCTCATGCCATTCACTTCCTCTTTCACAGTACTTCGATATCTGTTTTTCCCTCCACAGATACATCAACTTTTTCCATACTCTTCAAAATATATACCATTACCCTTAAATTTGCAAGGCATCCCACAGAAAACTGTTAAAGTTCAACGAAGGAACTGCGGAACCGCCTGAAATTTTATGCATTTTTATGTATTCTTTTTACTTTTGGTAAGTAAAGAATATATTTCCTGCATTAAAAAACATTTCATCTGCGTCTGCAGTCGTCCGCTTATAAGTCTGCCCCATCGCCGGGTCATAAAGCACAACATTATTTGCATCATATCCCACCACAAGAACGGCATCACTGCTTCCTGTCATTGCAAATACCGGATACCCGTTGCTCACATAGTATAGGATTTCATCTACCGTACAACCGGTAAGATCTAAAACAGTTGCATCCTTTAAGGTGTTAAGAAGAATCTGCTTCGGTGTCTCGCCCTGGGAGATCAGCGCACTGACGCTGATGTTGATTTCCTCTTTTTCCAAGATTGCATTCACACACTGGGCAATGCTTCCTGCTCCACTGTCCTCCTCGCCAACTACAATATCATTAAAGGCCGCCTGAGCCGTCTTTCTGGAACGTTTCCATACATACTGCTGATTTTCACCGATCACGACACCCATCTGGCTGTTTGCCGCAATAATCGCGTCAGAGACACTGTCTGTTGTCAGCACGACTTCTCCCTTTACATAAACATAATAACGGTTATTGTCCTTTTCTTCTTTCAGGGAGACTTCACGTTTCTGCTCTAAGATCGTCTCTTTCGGTGTCAGAATCTTCGGTGTCTTTTTCTTCGCCTCATCCTGCAGTGTGATCAGAACCTGTGTCTCTTTTTCATCCGTATTTTTTGTTGCAATATCTACCACTTTCAGGCTGTCACCCTCACGGTTCATGATCATGTCCTGATCTGCATCCACATAGGCAGTTCCATTGTTCTGAATACGGTTTAAGTATATGGTGTAACCACTGATGGCAATGTTCTGTACATAATATCCCGGTTTCTCATAAGTCTTTAAGATCTCATGTTCCTCTGAGGATGTATCCATGATTTTTACCTGATACATAGGAAACAGCGTATTACCTGCTGCATCTACCACGACATCGGCTGATTTTGCCACACCATACACAAAATCCTCCTGCATAAAGCCCAATGGTTTTACATAATCAGAAGCACTCCCGGTCACATCTGTCACTTTCTCCGTGACAAAGTCTATCATGTGGATCGTATCACTGCCACGGACCGCAGAAGGATCCACCCATGCCAGAAAACGGTTTGACTCAGAAATTGCGACCGCTTCGTCGGAAAGTCCTTCTACCAGCACTTTCGTATCCAGTGAATTCAGATCGATGCCATAGACATTTCCATCCACCATAATATAAAATGCGCCACTCTCGGTCACATACATCAGCTGTCCCAATTCCGATTTCATCACCTCATAGGACTGGCTGGATGGGATAAACACCTGCTCCTCATTCGTATTTGCAAGACTGTCATAATGGTAAACCGCAATGCCCACCGTACCCTCATGGATTCCGCGGTTCATGTAGCCATACACAATATAGTCAATGCTTCCCGCCTCATCAATATTTACGATCTTAATGTCATGCTCACCATAGTTTTCCCGGTCATCTACCCCTTCATATCCCCGGAAACTGAACACTTTTGCAAGTGTGTTTGCCTCCTGATTGTAACTCCAGAGTTCTCCCTCCTGCACAAAAGTGACCACTTTGCCGGATTCATTGGTCTGATACTCCACATCCTTCGAGCGGATTCCAAGCAGGATGCTGTTTCCTGAGATGCTGTCATTTTCCCCTCGGAAAATCTCTTCCATCGTTCGTTCAAAATTTAACAGATACATTCTTGTATTGGTATACCGTACTCTGTAGTATTCCTCAACGTTATAGTATTCGCTCTGTCCATTCTGTCCTACCCAAGTCACAACATAGTCCAGAACGATCACGTTGTAGGTGGGAGTAATCTCCTTGACAGATGGAACCGGTGTTGTCAGCCTTGTGCCATGAAACTCTGCCCAGCTCACCTGATTCAGTGAATTGTTTAATGTCACATACTGCAAAGTCGTGTTATCGCCGATCGTTTTTTCCATATAAGTGCTGAGAGATGATGCTTTCTCACTGTCAAAAGTCGTATCATTGAACTGTTTGACAAAATCAATGCACTCCGACACATAACTGTTCTGAGATTCTATAATACGTGTGTAGTAGTAGATCATGCGATCCCCACTCTCCAGCTGGATCACAAGCAGATATTCCTCATTTTTCTCCAACAGATTCTGGATTGGAAGCTCCATAGAGATCATTCCCTTATTCTCCGTGTAGGAAGTGACATCTGCATTTGCGATCAGCCTCTGTGCATCCAGGCTCCGGATCTCATAGGAGATCTTATCCACTGCGGTCTGATAGGTCTGCACAGTCACCGGAAGAAGTCTGTTTTCCCCGATCGGCGTGATCGTATCACGCATATAGGCTGCATCCATTTTTTCGGTGTAACCATATAATTCATTGATCGCCGTTTTCCCATCATATAAGGTAAGAACCGGCAATGTTGCCTCCGACATCTCTGTCGTCAGGTCTTCATTCGTCTGATTTGTCATAAAACTGAATATAATCACTGCCAGAACAAAAACGACCGGCAGAACAATTGCTTTTATTGTACCTTTCTGCACTGTAAGCCTCCAAAATCATCCATACGACTGTTTTCCCTCTTCTGTGTGCCTCAAACTGCACACAAAAATAGCTACCGCCAGAACGGCGATAGCTATATTGTATGCAGTTTTTGCCTTTTCCGCAATATTTTCTTTGGCTTCTTTTTAAATTCTTAAGAAAATTGATGGTGAAGAATAACGAAAATCACCACCATCTTCTGCAGCGGCGGTGGCGGCATCTTCTGCGGTACATCTCGTTGTTTAACATAACACCGATCAGGCTGCGCCACGGATCATCCGGCCGTGGCGGTGGTGGCGGCATCATTCCGGGTCTGCCCGGTGGTGGCGGCATGCTTCCCGGTCTGCCCGGTGGTGGCGGCGGTGGATTGTTTCCTCCCCAGAATTCCTCTGCCATCACGGTATCTGTTCCATTTTCCACAGTCTGATAAATGCGTTCTGTCACCTGCTCTAACATAAGCCGGTCCGGATATTCGTCGAACATGAGACTTCCCTCATACTCCATTTTATCGCACTCATCCTCGATCACGTCCATAATACGGGAAACATCCCTTGGATACAGCTCTTTCATCCGGTCCATATCCTTTTCATATTCCATCTCTGTGAGATACAGATTCTGCATCGGATAGCTCATATAAAAAGGCACTTTCGGAGTGTCAGACTGCTGCATACGTAAAAACTGTTCCTCTCGATAGTCCACGCGATACTCCTTATTTCCATCACATCACTATAAGATATGCAGCAATTTTTTCCCGGGTTCCTGCTTCTGCCTTATTTGCCCACAAAAATGTATTCGATCTTTTTGTAAGGTCTCTCATAACCTTCCTTCATCATCTTCATGGTTACTTCCCCGTTTTCCTGCTGTGTGAATGCGTACTGATTATAGGCTCCACCCTGATAAGCAAAATCGCTTCCGTTATCCTGATAATGCACATATGTACCCTCACCCGGAAATACGAGCATATTTAACGTATCATACGGCTTTTCCCCTACATACTGCATCACTTCATAAGTCGGGATCATGCTTCCTTCTTTTGCAAATATCGGGCAGATATCAAGCGGTGCATCCACAAGATAATACTGTTTTCCCTCATAACGTTTTCCGGTATTGAAATCATACCAGATTCCTTCCGGCAGATAGACCATCTTTTTCGTCTGTCCCTGCTCTAATACCGGTGCCACAAGAAGATGTTCTCCAACTAAAAATTCATCATTTAAGTTCCACGTACTTTCATCCTTTTCATAATGAAGCACCAGTGGACGCATGATCGGAAGTCCTGTTTTCTCACACTCTGCAAACAGATCATACAGATATGGAAGCAGGCGGTAACGCAGCTCCACAAATTTGCGGTATATATTGACCGTCTTTTCCCCGAACTGCCACGGCTCCTGATAAATGCTTCCGTTGGATGAATGATTCCGGAACAATGGAGAAAATGCTCCGACCTGTACCCAGCGGCTTAAAAGTTCTGCCGTACAGTCCGCACCAAATCCACCGACATCCGTTCCTGCAAATGCCATTCCACTCAATCCAAGATTGCACAACTGTGGCACTGCCATCTGAAGATGTGACCATAAACTCTGGTTGTCCCCGGTCCAGACTGTTGTATACTTCTGGCTTCCTGCATAGCATGCGCGGGTGATCACAAATGGTCTTTTTCCGGTCTGTTCCTTAAGTCCCTCATAGGTTGCCCTGGACATCAGATGTCCGTATACATTGTGCATGGCTGCGTGGGTAGATTTCTGATCTTCATCAGTAAACACGACATCTGATGGCAGTTCTCCGTGAAAACTTGCCGGTTCATTCATGTCATTCCAGACTCCGGCAACGCCTATATCGGTCAGGAACTTCTGATTTTCTGCCCACCATTTGCGCACCTTTGGCTGTCCGAAATCCGGGTATACAGAATCTCCCGGCCATACAGCATTCACATAGACTTCCCCTTCCGGTGTCTTTGCAAAATAATCTCCGGCAATTCCCTCATCATATTTCTCATAACCCGGATCTAATTTCACACCCGGATCGATAATGCAGACTGCCTTGAATCCATCGTCTGCCAGCTCCTGAATGGTCTCTGCCGGATCGCCGTAATCTTTCTCATTCCATGTAAAGACACGGTAGCCATCCATATAGTCAATATCAAAATGCATCGTATCACATGGGATATCAAGTTCTCTGTATTTCCCTGCTACTTTTTTAATGCAGTCTGCGGAATCATATCCCCAGCGGGACTGATGATAACCGAGTGTCCACAGCTGTGGAAGTGGAGTCCTTCCGGTCAGATAGGTATAACCGCCCACAATGTCCGGCATCGTATCCCCTGCGATAAAATAGTAATCAAGGTTTCCGGCGTCCGCACCATAGTAAAAATATGCCTGATTTTCTTTTCCAAGGTTTACATAAGATCTGTATGTATTGTCAAAGAAAATACCGTAAACACTTTCTTTTTTCAGGGTGATCAGAAACGGAATGGATTTGTACAGTGCGCGGTAAGAATCCGTGTGTGCCTGTGGGATATCGGAGTTCCAGTTTTCGTACTCATAATCCCGCTTATTCAAAAATCCGGTCTTGTCCCCAAGTCCGTAAAACTTCTCATCCCCGTCTAATTTTTTGACAGTCTGCACCGGATAGCTGCTGCTTGCACCTGCGGACACATCATGTCCCTCTGCCTTTAACACTTCGAGAGATTTTTCACTTAACAGCGGTCTTAAAATACGCCCGCTGCGGTAATCTTCACAAATGCTCTTTCCATCCCGGTAAAAGTCCACATAAAATCCGTCATAAACTCTCGCTTCCAACTGTTTTGTTGCAACTGAAACATAACTGCCGCAGTCTTTTACCTCAAAATCTGTCCGGACCGCCTTCTCCCCTTCGATCGCCTTGGAGCGGTGTCCTTTTGTCTCATAAGGAACAAAGACATTCATAATACTCTCAGTAATGACCTCTAAAAATGCCTCTTCTTTTTCAAAGAAAAAATGGATTTTATTTTCTTCCACCTGATAATCCAAACGTTTACCTAACATATGTGCATCCTTTCTTACGTATAAATTTTCGCATTTTTTCGTAAGAATATTTTAGCATGTGCAGACGTTTTTTTCCATAGATATTTACTGATTTTTTGCCATGTCCTGAAGTTCACGCATCAGATCCAGATCCGACTGCCGGATCTTCATATTGGTTGTCATCGGCTCCTCACCCGGTCTGGTGAGTGTGATCTCGATCACAGTGCCCTCCTCCATCTCTCTGGAGAAAACAGCATTTAAAAACGCCACAAACTTTGGATGGTTCGCGGTGAATTTATTTTTTGCATTCATAATCTTCATAATATTTGCCGGGTTCATCATAATCTTTTGTCCTTCTCTTTCCAGATGCCTAAAGCATCTTCTTTTTCTTAAAATAAATAATTTCCAAAATGATCACTAAGATACTCACTATTATAACTGCCGGATACGCATATTTCCACCCAAACTCCGGCATATTTGGAAAATTCATTCCATACCAGCCGGCGATCAGCGTGAGCGGCAGAAAAATCGTTGTCACAACCGTCAAAATGCTCATCACCTGATTCTGCTGCACCGCAATGAGTGACTGGTAAAGTTCCCTGATCTGCACGAGATATTCCCGCAGCATTTCCACATGGTCATGCAGCCGCTCCGCCCGGTTGGAAAATAACTGCCACTGTGCTTTTTCCTCCTCCGACAGACCGCCGTTCACAGAGGTCTGCATCACATCTCCCATATTCATCAGCTGTTCATAATAGGCATGAAAAATATTGAACCGTTTCCGGTATTTCATGATCATCTCATAAAAATAGTCCGGTATTTTCTTTAACAGTTCCTCCTCCAGACCAGCCAGATGTTCCTCCTGTTTCTGCAGATACAGTACTTCATCCTGCAGCAGTTCCTCGAACAATGCCAGAAGGATCTGCCGGAAGCTGTAACCCTCGTAGGTGCCTTCCGCCATCTTATTCAGATACTCCATCAGGAAATGGCTTTCCTCCACAAGATATAATTCCTGCTCTGACAGGTAAAATCCAAAATTATGGATACACACCTGCCCTTTATTTCCCTTTGGCACACGCATTGTTCCCTGCACACACTCCCGGTATTTTTCAATCTTGCAGTACTGGATCGGTGTCATGCTGTGGATAAAATTATTTTTCCGCACAAGTTTCCGCGGATGGCTCAAAAACTCATCCAGACTCATGAGATAAATGTTTTTTCCTGCGTTTTCACTATTTTGTACTGCTTTCTTTTCCAATGTGATTTTTCCAGTTTCCTCATGATAGCTGTATTGTTCCATATGATTTTAACCTCGTAATTTTTTTTATATCATTCCTTACAACCTGCATACTCCCAGGTAACTCCGTTATCCTCAGACTGAAAAATAATCCCCTGCTGTTCCATCGCATCGGTCTGCAGATAAATCTCCATTTTTCCATCCACGATCTGCGGCATGGTGTGATAATCATAATCTTCGATTGTAAATCCCAGTTCTTCTGCTTCAGATGGAAGTTCTGTCACCGTATCCAAAGGAAGTTCCAGCCGTTCAAATGTCTCTCCGCCGTCCTTTGTCACGTAGAGCATGGAGAAATCTTCACTTGCATACGTCAGTCCTGCAAATCCGAAATCATTCGTAAAAAAGAGCAGACCTTCGGCAACGCCCATATTCTGGTCAAACGGATCACCGTTGACCTCCGTCCAGGTCGTACCCCCATCCTTCGTCTTTTCAAAGTTATAAAAGCGGCTTCCACAGGCAGCGTCTACCACATTCAGCCGGTAACCGGTAATATCATTGATGAAATAATACATATCGCCGTCTTCTGCATTAAATTCCCACGTATCCGAATTGCGGATATTCTCACTGGTCTTTGTTTCCGTTTCTGTCTCTGTTCCGTTGAAAATTTCCGGCTCGTTTTCTTCCTTATTAGTATCACTATTATCTTTGGAAGAACTCTCGTCATTTATTCTCCGCCACTCATAAATTTTCCAGGAGAGTGCCCCATTGTATGGGATTGCCGTGCGGATCACCGCAGCGCCACAGATGATCGTTGCCGCTGCTGCCGCCACAAGTTCTGCGATCCACAGATATTGTTTTTTCCCTGCCTGCTGTTCTTTTGCCTTTTTTCTGGTGATAAGCCAAATGAGAAAACCGGCTGCCATGACCGCTGCGCCCACCGCCATTTTCTGTCCGTGGTAGCGTACTCCTCCAAACTGGCATAAAAAATAGCCTTCGTATAAAATGTAAAAATAACCTGCTAATATCAGCACCGGACTGATTTTGTGTATGACTTTCATTTTCTTTTCCCTCTTTTTTCAAAATGGATGTTACGGCTTTTCAGACCAGACTGTTTCGTCTTTCTGCTGCTTGCATTATATTGTTTTTGTGTGCATTTTTCAATCGTGAAAAGCGGGTTTGGATCGTATTTTTCCACTCAGATCTGTCTGTATCTCTGTCAAGCGCAGATGATGACAAATTTTCCTCCATAAATTGCTAAATTTTTAACAATTTTTTTATTGATTTTATAACCGAGATATGTATAATTATGGTAGAGAAAGTTGGCAATTTGCTTATGTTTCCTGCATTTCACAATGTGGAACAGAGCGATCAAAAGTCCGGCTTCCAAAAAGATATGTACAGTCTGTTTTTACAGATTGATACCATATTACACACAGCGAAAGGAAAGAGGTAATTAAAAATGGCAAAAATTGATTTAAGCAAGTATGGCATTACCGGAACAGCAGAAGTTGTTTACAATCCTTCTTATGAATTATTATTCGAAGAAGAAACAAAACCGGAACTTGAAGGTTACGAAAAAGGTCAGGTCAGCGAACTTGGCGCAGTAAACGTAATGACAGGTATCTATACAGGACGTTCTCCAAAAGACAAATACATCGTTATGGATGAGAACTCAAAAGACACTGTATGGTGGACTTCTGACGAATACAAAAACGACAACCACCCAGCTACAGAAGAAGCCTGGAAATCTGTAAAAGATTTAGCGATCAAAGAACTTTCCAACAAGAGACTTTTTGTTGTAGATGCATTCTGCGGTGCTAACAAAGATACACGTATGGCAATCCGTTTCATCGTTGAGGTTGCTTGGCAGGCTCACTTTGTAACAAATATGTTCA
>ENA-OUQN01001370-OUQN01001370.1-human-gut-metagenome-genome-assembly--contig:-NODE-1370-length-14828-cov-4.413999_pt1 | contig 14828 bp, 10 predicted proteins | sample MGYA00237950_ERZ548832 | MGnify/ENA primary metagenome ERZ548832 (study PRJEB26490, sample SAMN05194703) | human gut metagenome | biome: terrestrial biome; feature: human-associated habitat; material... | reverse complement strand
TGAAAAAACTGGATCTGAAAAAAGCACTGAGACGATTGAGTGATTACGTTCATATCACAAGCATTCGTGAAGTACCGGAGTCCAAAGTCAAAGGGTATGTAAAATTCGCAAGATACCAGCCGGACAGCTCCATTGCCAGAAAAGCCCGTAGATATGCAAAAAGGCATCCTGAAGTTACCGAGAAAGCAGCTTTCAAGATGCTGAAACAAAGAGAAGAAAAGTATGACCTTCCCTTCATTCAGTTAAAGAGCTTATCTACAGGGCAAACCTTCAATCTTTTCGTCAAAAAAGAAGAAAAGAAAGAAGAAGGCCAGGGCGGATTTACAACTTACGGGCTGAGCAAGGGTGCAGCAGTACCCGAATTTTGACCCAAATAAAAAAGGCTTCGGAAAAAGAGCGATAAAATCTAACTTTTTTCGAAGCCCCCTTTTAAAAGGGTTTTGCATCACGTAATTCCGGATGGTATGATAGAATCTAAGAAATCTCTATGCACATGCATAGATCACTGCCGCATAGGCAGCTTAGAAACATCATTAACCTGTTGATTTATAGCCGTGTCAGATCACTGCCGCATAGGCAGCTTAGAAATGAATTATCCCGAATTTATCGAAGGTTCGGGATGATCACTGCCGCATAGGCAGCTTAGAAATTGAACATGCGGATCTGAACAGCGAAGTAGGCGATCACTGCCGCATAGGCAGCTTAGAAATTTCTGGGACAGACACACTGTATATATAAACTGATCACTGCCGCATAGGCAGCTTAGAAAAATCAATCCACCACTCATAGCTTAAAACCACCGATCACTGCCGCATAGGCAGCTTAGAAAGCAATTGCAGAGAGTGTTTTTGTTGTCGTATTGATCACTGCCGCATAGGCAGCTTAGAAAGAAAACGTGGGATCCGGGTTCTTTGTTACTCTGATCATTGCCGCATAGGCAGCTTAGAAATTGAAATCTTTCTCCGTGCCCACGCCGTTATCGATCACTGCCGCATAGGCAGCTTAGAAATTCCTCCAGCAGCACATCGCCGCAGAAGGTCGGATCACTGCCGCATAGGCAGCTTAGAAAAGGTCTCCGACAGCCGGAGTGCTTCTTTCACCGATCACTGCCGCATAGGCAGCTTAGAAACTACGAAAACCTGCCGCTCATTAAATCTGCACGATCACTGCCGCATAGGCAGCTTAGAAAATGGAGCGGAAAACACGTTTCGTGTAGACGTCGATCACTGCCGCATAGGCAGCTTAGAAATACCTTGGCATCGGCCTGTCCCTGCCAATACCGATCACTGCCGCATAGGCAGCTTAGAAATAACGACATTGTTACTAGTCTTGCAAAAGTTTGATCACTGCCGCATAGGCAGCTTAGAAAAAGGTGCTCTATGACCTTTCCTGCTTTGATTTGATCACTGCCGCATAGGCAGCTTAGAAATGTGCTCCGGCGGCCAGAAGAGCCATATACTCGATCACTGCCGCATAGGCAGCTTAGAAATTCCCCGCTCCGAGGAGGATGACCGGGTGAGCGATCACTGCCGCATAGGCAGCTTAGAAAAATCTGGATTAAAAACTTTGAATCCCTTTAGCGATCACTGCCGCATAGGCAGCTTAGAAAATACGATCATGCTCCCACAATTATGGCAGTTCGATCACTGCCGCATAGGCAGCTTAGAAAGATCTCCCACATAAGCAATAATCCCAGGCACATGATCACTGCCGCATAGGCAGCTTAGAAAATCCATCTTCTTGTAGTTGAAGGAGTAGGATGGATCACTGCCGCATAGGCAGCTTAGAAAGAAATAACCATAACGGAGAGCTGATATTGCAAGATCACTGCCGCATAGGCAGCTTAGAAATTCCACGAAAAAGTACAATTACATACCTCCCCGATCACTGCCGCATAGGCAGCTTAGAAATCAAGCGTCACCGAGAGCCCGCCGGACACCTCGATCACTGCCGCATAGGCAGCTTAGAAACCAAGCCCGCATACGCTACCAGGATTGAATCGTTGATCACTGCCGCATAGGCAGCTTAGAAACTTTTATTCCGGTGTGCTTGTACCATGTTAGTGATCACTGCCGCATAGGCAGCTTAGAAAGATAACGTACACAACGCCGTCGTAGTCCGTGGGATCACTGCCGCATAGGCAGCTTAGAAAACGACGGTCCGACGATTGCCGAAATCTTTGCTGATCACTGCCGCATAGGCAGCTTAGAAACGCCGCTGGCGAGCGGTGGCGAAAGCCTACGCGATCACTGCCGCATAGGCAGCTTAGAAATTAACCAACGGCGCGACCTTGTTCGTGGTCTTGATCACTGCCGCATAGGCAGCTTAGAAATCAAAAAGAAACCATGGGAAGAAATAGCATTGGATCACTGCCGCATAGGCAGCTTAGAAATCATAGGGATGAAAAACGAAATTTGTTTATTTGATCACTGCCGCATAGGCAGCTTAGAAATATTTCAACGACCAAATTTGAGTGTGTGGCTCGATCACTGCCGCATAGGCAGCTTAGAAAGGCAATCGGCGGCGGCCGTTTGTTTTTTGCGTGATCACTGCCGCATAGGCAGCTTAGAAACGTTTCAAATCAATACACCGGTGTATTTCACAAGATCACTGCCGCATAGGCAGCTTAGAAAATGATGTTTTACCTCCTACGGTAATCAATAACGATCACTGCCGCATAGGCAGCTTAGAAATTTAAGGGACTTCCCAAACTCTATCATCCGACGATCACTGCCGCATAGGCAGCTTAGAAACGCAAAGTAAACATCCAATCCGCACCCAGCGGGATCACTGCCGCATAGGCAGCTTAGAAATCCCAGGTAATAACAATTATAGTAAATGTAATGATCACTGCCGCATAGGCAGCTTAGAAATTTTTTCGTCGTGCAGATAGAAGAACGAATGAGATCACTGCCGAGAGAACAGAAAAACCATACAACCAGCCTGACGGCTGTACGAACTACAACTCATCCGACGGCTCCGCCGCCACCTTCCCTAAAGGGCAAGGTCAAAACCACTTAAACCTCGCTTCGCTCGAGAAAAACAGCACTGCCGCACAGGCAGCTCATGTTTCTCTTTGAAAGGTTCACTTTGCTGAATCTTTCTTTTTTTATTTCTTTTTTGACGTTTCTTCAAAAAAATCTTTTGTTAGGCTCTTGAAGTGGACAGGATTTGTCATTGTAAAAATTATACTGATAGTAGAGGGGAGAGTGGGTGTCTGGGATGCGGGAAGGCATCCCATAGATGTGTCTGCTGGAATGGAGTGAGCATGATGGATTCGGTGGGAAGGATTACTCTGGCTGCCAGGAAGGGGCGGGGGAAGGATGCGGCGAAGGAGGTTTATATCGCTGCGTTTCCGGTCCTTCGCGCGCGTTTCTTTGAACGGTGCAAGGCGGCGCATATGACAGGGAATGCTGTCATGAACAGGATGGCGGAGGAGTACTTGTCGGATCTTGCGGCCGGGCGGGACCGGTCGCGTGAGCTTTTGTCACTGGTGGAAGGAGTGAAGGAAAGGATGGAGCAGCAGGGGGCGTCGGGTTCGCTTTTGACGGAGCGTTTCATTGCGCGTGTGCCAGCTTCGGTGAAGGATCGTCTGGCAGAGAACTGCGAGCATTACGGATGCTCGGTGAATGCGATGCTGAATGCTTTCATGTGCTGGTATGCGGTGAAGGGGGAGACTCTTTCGAAGGATACGAAGGAAATCCGCGGAGTGGAAAAGGGTGTAGTCACGAGTTTCAAGACTTCGTATGCGCTGAAGAAGAAGTTCATGTACCTTTGCCGGGCCAATGGGAGCGATGCGCGCTCGACGATCCTTGCTTTCATCGACGAGTACGGGCGTCATCCGGAGATGGTGGAGTCTGGTCTGCCGGCTCTTTCTTTTGAAATCGTGAAGGACTGCGCGGCAAGGGTGGAGATGCCTGAGTCTTCTCGTGATCTTCTGAAGGAAACGTGCAGCCAGGCGGGATTTGCGGTATCGAATGTGCTGACGGCTTTTATGGCGCTTTATGTGGAGTGGTATGGGAAGGATCATCAGGAAATGATGAAAAAGCTGGACAGCGCTAAGAATCCGTCGTCTTCGGATACGTCGCAGATGACGTTCTTCATTCTGGAAAGGGACAAGGAGGAGTTCGGGCGGATCTGCAAGGCGATGGGAAGGTCGCAGCGGGAGGTCCTGAATGATTTGGCGGCGTCGTTCGTGAAGAAGGGAAATGCGGATGGATTCAGCCCCGTCGCCATGGGCAGGGAAGTCTCGGCGATGGCAGCATTCCGCATGAATAAGGAGCTCAAGCGTGATTTCAAGAAGGCATGCCTGGATCTTTACCTGACGCCGACGGCAGTCCTGAATCATCTGGTGAGAAGGTTCATAGCAGAACACAAGTAAACCTGTTTTCCCCTAAGCAAAAAGGCTGCGGCGAAATGTGCAATCATTTCGCCACAGTCTTTTTATTATTGTCATTATTGTCTTTAGTCTTCTGCGAGAACTTCTTTCATGATGGAGACTGCTTTTTCAAGGTCTTCTTCAGGAATGTTGAGCGCAGGGAGGAGACGGATTTTTTCTTTCGCTGTCAGTACGACGACACCTTTTTCAAGGAGTTTGGGAACGATAGTGGAAACGTCTTTTTCTGGCTCGATGCCCCACATGAGGCCCATGCCTGCTACGGATTTGACGCCTTTGGCACCTTCGAAGCTTTCTTTGATGAATTTGCCTTTTTCAGCGACGGAATCAAGGAGCTTGTCATCGATGTAATCAAGGATGGCGAGGGCGCCTGCGCAGACGATCGGGTTGCCGCCGAAGGTGGAGCCGTGGGTGCCGCTGGAGAGGACGTCCTTTGTCTTTTCGCCGAAGAGGGTAGCTCCGATCGGAAGGCCGCCGCCCAGGCCTTTGGCAGTGGAGATGATGTCCGGGGTGACGTCGTAGTTCATGTAGCCGTAGAGTTTTCCTGTACGGCCATTTCCTGTCTGTACTTCGTCGACGACGAGGAGGATGTCATGTTCCTTGGCATAAGCGCCGACGCCTTCGAAGAAGTCTTTATCGAGGGGATGGACGCCGCCTTCGCCCTGGATAGGTTCTACCATGACGGCGCAGATTTCCGGATGGGCTTCGCAGAGTTTGATGAAGGCATCGAGGTCATTGGCCGGTGTGTAGAGGAATCCTTCTGTCAGGGGGAAGAAGTTCTGATGGAATACGTCCTGGCCGGTTGCAGCGAGGGTGGTGATGGTACGGCCGTGGAAGCTGTTGATCAGGGTGACGATGGTGGTTCTGTCCTTGCCGTACTTGTCGATGGAGTATTTTCTGGCTCCCTTGATGGCGCATTCATTGGCTTCAGCGCCGGAGTTGGAGAAGAATACGTCCTTCATGCCTGTCTTTTCGCAGAGCGCCTGTGCCAGGTCTGTCTGGGGCATGGTGTAGAAAAGGTTGGATACATGGTTCAGGGTATGGAGCTGCTTGGTGACGGCTTCGATCCAGGGTTCATAGGAAATGCCGAGGACGTCGACGCCGATGCCGGTGCCCATGTCGATGTATTCTTTGCCTTTGTCGTCATAGAGGTGGGATCCTTCTCCCTTGACGAAGCATACGGGGTATCTGTTGTAAGTGTGGGTGATGTAGGTCTTGTCTTTTTCAAATGTATTCATGGGTCTGGCTCCTTTTCTGTATTCGATCAGGCGGAGAACATGGTTCCGAGTCCTTCGTCGGTTAAGAGTTCGATGAGGAGAGCGTGCGGGATCTCTCCATTGATGATGAAGACTTTCTTGACGCCGCCTTTGATGGCGTCGGTGCATCCGTCGACTTTGGGGATCATGCCGCCTGCGATGGTGCCGTCTTTCTTGAGGGCTTCCGTCTCTTCGACGGTGAGGGACTTGATGAGGCTGCAGGGGTTGTCCTTGTCCTTGAGGACGCCGTCGATGTTGCTCATGAAGACGAGACATTCGGCGTTCAGGGCAGCTGCGATTTCAGTGGCTGCTGTGTCGGCGTTGATATTGTGCGGCTGTCCTTTGTCGTCGATGCCGACGGAGGAAATGACGGGGATGTAGCCGCCTGCGAGGAGGTTGTCGATGATGCCTTTATTGACGGCGTCGATTTCTCCTACAAGGCCGAGGGCCGGGTCCTTGGTGTGGACGTGAATGAGGTTGCCGTCTATACCGCAGAGGCCGGCTGCCTTTCCGCCAAGGGCGGTGAGTTCAGCGACAAGGCCTTTATTGATCTTACCGGCAAGGACCATCTGCACGACTTCCATGGTGTCTTCGTTCGTGACTCGGAGGCCGTTCACGAAGTGGGACTCGATGTGGAGGGCATCCAGCATATGGTTGATATCAGGGCCGCCTCCATGGACGAGGATGACATTGACGCCGACGAGGCGGAGGAGAAGGATGTCCTGCATGACGGATTTCTTCAGTTCTGGATCGGTCATTGCATTTCCGCCGTACTTGGCAACGACGTATTTTCCTGCGTATTCTTTGATGTACGGGATCGCCTGGGTGAGGATCTCGGCGCGTACTGCATTAGTTGCCTGGTTCATGGTAAGTCTCCTTTTCGGGGTATAAAGAGGGCTCCCTCCTTATGGAAGGAGCCGCTTTTGCTTAGAGGACAAGGTCGGTCTCTGCCGGGAAGCCGAGCATGATGTTCATGCATTCGATGGCAGCTCCGGAAGCGCCTTTGCCGAGGTTGTCAAAAGAGGCGAGGACGAGAATGCGGTCGTCGTTTCCTGCGATGTAGATGGTGAGGCTGTCTTTGCCGGCATCCTTGTTCGCATTGAGGAAGAGGCCGTTCGTTTCGTCGGTGGTAAGGTCAGAAATTTTGACGATATTGGAACCTTTGTAGCAGCGTTTGTAGATTTCATGGAAATCGTCGATGTCGACGGATCCGGGAAGTCCGCAGGGGAGCTGCAGGAAATGGGTGTGGAAGCCGATGGTGACCTGCATGCCGGCCACATAGTCGGCTACGATTGGTGAAAAGATCGGTTCTTCGCAGAGTTTGCAGACTTTCATGATTTCCGGAAGGTGCTTGTGCTTCTGGGAGAGTCCGTACTGGCGGGGAGCCTTGAGTTCTTCTCTCATGTTTTCTTCGTAGTCCTTGATCATGGATTTGCCGCCGCCGCTGTATCCGGTGAGGGAGAAGCAGTGGAGGGGGTAATTGATCGGGAGGACGCCGGCTTTGACGAGCGGGTAGAGGATGGAAATGACGCCGGATGCGTGGCAGCCCGGGACTGCGACTTTATCCGCTTTGGCGATGGCGTCTTTCTGCTGCTCGGAAAGTTCAGGGAATCCGTAGACCCAGTCCTCTTTCGTCCGGTGGGCAGTGGAGGTGTCGAGGATGCGGATGCCTGTGCCTTCGGTGGCTTTGACGATTTCCCTGGATGCATCATCCGGAAGGCAGAGGAACATGATGTCGGCTTCCTTGGCAAAGGAAACGATGGTGTCGATGTCCTTTTTCTTGTCTTCGGGAAGGGAAAGAAGGTCGATGTCTTTTCTGCCGGACAGGCGGTCGTGCAGGCGGAGGCCCGTGGTTCCTGATTCTCCGACGATAAAGACTTTTGGCAGTGATTTCTGTGTCATGATACTCATCCTTCTTTCTTATTCATGAATGGGATACTCGGCAAATGAGGCGACCATCACGGCTTTGATGGTCGGGAGTCTGTTGGCGGCTTCCTGGAAGGCCAGAGAGAACGGCGCTTCGAAGACGTCGTCTGTGACTTCGATGCCGTCGAGGCCGAATCTTTCGTAGATGTCCTTGCCGACTTTTGTCTCGGTATTGTGGAAGGCCGGGAGGCAGTGGCAGAAGACGGTGTCCGGATTTCCGGTGTTCTTGATCATGTCCATCGTGATGCGGTATGGCATGAAGAGTTTGATGCGTTCGCCCCAGAGTTCGTAGGGGTCGCCCATGGTGACCCAGACTCCGGTGTAGATGACGTCAAGGCCTTTGACGCCTTCTACGGGATCGTCGGTGAAGGTGAAGGTCGCGCCAGTCTTCTCAGCGATTTTCTGGCATTTGGCGAGGAAATCGTCTTCAGGGAAGAACTGGGCGGGTCCGATGATGCGGAAGTCCATGCCTGCAAGGGCTGCGCCTGCCATGAGGGCGTGCGCCATATTGGACTGTCCGTGTCCGACGTAAGCGAAGGAGAGTTCATTCAGAGGTTTATTGAAATGTTCCTTCAGTGTCAGGAAATTGGCGAGGGTCTGTGTCGGGTGGTCGTAGTCGGTGAGGCCGTTCCAGACGGGAACGCCTGCCTTGGCTGCGAGTTCTTCGACAGCGGACTGCTTGAAGCCTCTGTATTCGATTCCATCGAACATGGATGCGAGGACGCGGGCGGTGTCGGCAATGGATTCTTTCTTGCCGATCTGGCTGCCTGTCGGTCCGAGGTATGTGGTGAATGCGCGCTGGTCTCTGGCAGCGACTTCGAATGCACAGCGGGTTCGTGTGGAATCTTTTTCGAAGATGAGGGCAAAGTTCTTTCCCTTCAGTGTCTGGATTTCCTTTCCTTCTTTCTTGTCTTTCTTAAGAGCGGCTGCGAGGTCCAGGTAGTATGCGAATTCTTCGGGTGTGTAGTCGGTCATGCTCAGGAACGGTTTATTGAGTAAGCTTTTCATGATATACCTCTCAGAGGGAAATGTTCTTTCGAACGGGATTATTCTTTGGCTAAAGTTTCGAGGCAGGCGCCTGCTTCCATGATGATGCCCAGTGGAAGGATGGATTCGTCTAGAGCGAAGCTTGCATTGTGCAGGGCAGGAGTTCCTTCCTTGCCGGTGCCGAGCCAGAGGAAGGCGCCGGGGAATTTTTCAAGGTAGTAGGAGAAGTCTTCTGCACACATGGACGGGAATTCCGGATGGGTGATGTGTTCCTTGCCGATGTAGGTTTTGGCAACTTCATCGAGGAAGTCAATCTTTTCCGGTGTATTGATCGTGGCGCTGTGGCCGCGTACGTAGTTCAGTTCGGAATGGGTGCCAAACGTGTAGTCGAGCCCTTTGAGGAGTTCTCCCAGACGCTGTTCCATCTTGTCGCGGAGGGCCGGGGTGTACGTACGGACGGTACCTTCGAGGTAAGCATCTTCGACGCCTACGTTGTAGCGGGTGCCTGCATTCATGAGGCCGATGGTGCATACGACATTTTCCATCGGGTTCATCTCACGGGAGATGAGTGTCTGCACGTCGATGATGAAGTGGGCAGCGGCTACGAGAGCATCCGTGCCATTGTGCGGCTGCGCTGCGTGGGTGGATTTCCCTTTGACGTGGACGTAGAAACGATCGGATGCTGCCATGAGATTTCCTTTTTTCAGTCCGACCTGCCCGACGGGAAGTTCAGGCCATACGTGGAGGCCGTAGATTTCTTCGATGTCATCGAGCTTGCCGGAAGCGGCGATGTGGCGTCCGCCCCCGATGGAAGCTTCTTCTTCAGCCGGCTGAAATACGAGCTTCACTGTGCCGTGGAGCTGGCTCTTCATGGACTGGAGGACAGCGGCAGCGCCGAGAAGGATGGACATGTGGCCGTCGTGGCCGCATGCGTGCATGACGCCTTTGTTTTTCGAAGCAAAGGGCAGGCCTGTCAATTCGGTGACGGGGAGGGCATCCATGTCGGCTCTGAGGGCTACGGTCTTGCCGGGAAGATCGCCTTTGATAGTCCCAAGGACTGCCGTCCCGAAGAAGCCTGTTTCGAAGGGGATGCCGAGTTCAGTGAGGACCTGCTGGATATAAAGGGAAGTCTCTTTTTCTTCTCCGGACACTTCAGGATATTCATGGAAGTGTCGTCTCCATCCCACCACCTTTGGCAGGATCTGCGATGTTTTTTCCTTGACTTCCTTTTCGTACATTCCGAGGACCTCTTTTCTATGGCATAAATGCATGTTTATGCAATATTGCATAAACGATATTCGGCGGATATGTAAATTATTTCCATCAAATCTCAATTTTTGAAGAAATATAAAAATCCGCACGTCTTTGGATTGAAATAATAATACAACTTTTAGAATAAATATTCAATAAGTTACATAAATATTTTTTGAAAAATTTTTTGAGAGCGCATTCGGACCATGAAGTATAATAGAAAGGAATAAATACAGGCAGCCTGCCGGTCAGGCTCTGGCAAGGGGGGATCATGATGAATCAGCCGCGCGGCTCTATTAATAAGAAAAATATAATAAAGAAGGCAGTGCTTCTTTCCATGGGAGGGGCTCTCTTGATGCCTATTTCTTCCGGCGCAGAAGAGGTATATTCGCTTCCGGAGATGGTTGTGACGGCAGAAAAGATGCCAGTCGAATCGAAGAAGGAACCGCAGGCGGTCCAGGTCGTCGATCAGAAGGAAATCGAAAGCCTTGGCGCGGTGAATGCGACGCAGGCCCTGGAGCTTGTGACGGGAATCAACCTTTCAAGCGGGAAGGCCGGCAGCACGGCTTCCATGGGCGGCACGCAGGTGATGCTCCGCGGCATGAATACGAATCAGGTGCTGATCCTTGTTGACGGCAGGCGCATGGCGGATGAGGATACGAGCCAGACAAAGAATGCCTACCTTCTTTCAAGGATTCCTCTTTCCACGATCGACAAGATCGAAGTCGTGAGGGGTCCGTCGGGTGCGATGTACGGCTCAGACGGCATGGGCGGCGTCATCAATATCATCACGAAGAAGCCAGACAAGGAAGAAACGGTGCTCGGCTTCCACACGGGGGAGGCGGAGTGGGGCGAGGACCTCCGCTATACGACTGGGAAACTCGGCCGCTGGAATTTCTCCTTCCATTACAGCACGGCAAAGGTGCGCCCTCTTTCCTACAGGAACCAGGGGACGGATGAACGCGGCATCATAACGGACGGCTGGGATGTGCCGGGCTATGGCAGAAGACAGGAAATCGGGCTCGATACGGTCTATGATTTCGAGAACAGGAACGAGAACAAGGTGCGCTTCGGCGTGAATTACTTCGACGAATCGATGCTGACGCGCTTTGCTGACGGCGGCATGCAGATGGGCCGGCTGTACCTGCCGCTCCAGAAGGATGACAGGAGCCGCATCGACCGTCATGAGACGGACACGTTCCTCACGTATACAGGAAAGACGGACAGAAATGAATACGAAGGCAGCGTTTCCTACAGCCGCCTTACGAAGAATTCGAAGACGAGCAATGACCGTCCTGATTTTACGGGCATCCTTCCGCCATTCGTGAATTCCATGCTGGACACGTTGTACCCTGCCAGCGATTACGACAAGGCGGAGTACACGGAGTGGGCGCTTTCCGGAAAGGACACGATGACCTTTGACAAGCACCGCGTGACGTACGGCGGGGATTACCGCATGACGTCGTACACGGGGACGCGCCTCGGCGAAGGAAAGGAAGAAGAAGGGCACAGCATCGAGAATGCGGCGCTCTATGTGACGGATTTCTGGACGATGGGCGGGGGCGTGACGCTGACACCATCCTTCCGCATGGAGCATAACAACCGCTTCGGTGATTACGGCGTGCCAAGACTGGGCGCGACATGGGAGCTGGATCCCCATAACAGGATCAAGGCAGACTATGGCGCCGGATACCGCGCGCCGACAGTTTCGGAAATGTACCTCAATCTCAATCATTTCGCTTACCGCATTTACGGCAATCCCGATCTTTCTCCGGAGAAATCCCGCTCCCTCGATCTTTCATATGAATGGGAATTGGGAAATCTCAAGGGCAAGGTGACCTGGTTCAAGAACCGCGTGAAGAACCTGATCGACATCGTGCAGGTGAGCGATGCCGTCTACCATTATGAAAACGTGAACCGCGCCGACATCGAGGGCGTGGAGACAGAGCTTTCCGCGCCGATGGGAAGCCGCTGGAACTGGCGACTTTCGCATGTGTACCTCGATGCCGAGAACAAGACAGACGGCACGATGCTCGACAACCGCGCGCGCCATACGGTGACGGCCGCTCTTTTCTATGATGATCATGATGATTACGGCTGGTCGGGCGCCATCTGGGATACCTTCCAGGACCACTACCGCTTTGATGATGAAGCGTATACATTCCAGACGCTGAACACGTCCATCCGGAAACGCTGGGACGACTGGTCCATGACGGCGGGCGTCTATAACTGGTTCGACAAGAAAGTGGACGACCTTTACGTCCATGGAAGAGAATGGTTCACAGGCATGCAGGTCAGACTGTAAGCGGGGTATTATAAAGAGGCTATTATATAGAGAGCTGCGGGAATGCGATGCATTTCCTGCGGCTTTTTCTTTGCATGAATGCATTTCCTGAATGGGAAAGCGGCGGATACTCCCGTTTCGCTTCTATGACAATCTGTATGAAATGGAATAGTATTTCGGTAATTATGTGGTATTTCCAGCCATTTTCAGGGAATATTTCTGATTTTGAGGGATTATAGATAAAAGTGTACTCTTTTTCTAAAAAATATTGACTATTTTTGATATTTTCTGAAATATTTTACTTTTAATTGAAAAAGTGTGATATAATAACATCAATGAGCAGGCATGTACTAACGAGAACGGACAACCGAGAAACGTAAATCATGGGAGAGACGCTTGTAGTGTTCTCTTTTTTTAGTGCCCGGGAGCGGATGGATCCGCAGATACGAAGACCCGGAAGATGCAAAGATGCATAGATTGAGACGCCTGCCTTTTTTATTAGCGATGAGCGAATGCGTACCCATGGCGCACACAGGAGGAAACACATGTACGAAACTTTTGACGAATTAGGAATCCAGCCGGAAATTCTGCAGGCCGTAAAGGATATGGGGTTCGAGGAACCGACCCCGATCCAGAAGGTCTCCATTCCAGTAGCACTTTCCGGAAAGGATCTGATTGGTCAGGCACAGACAGGCACAGGCAAAACCGCAGCATTCGGTATCCCTGTACTGGAACGCATTGACACAACAAAACCAGGTCCGCAGGCAGTCATCCTTTCGCCAACCAGAGAACTGGCTATCCAGTCCGCTGAAGAAATCAACCATCTTGCACAGTACCTGCCGATCCACGCACTGCCGATCTACGGCGGTCAGGATATTGAACGCCAGTTCAAGGCACTCCGCAAGAAACCAAACATCATCGTAGCTACCCCGGGCCGTCTGATGGACCATATGAAGCGCGGCACGATCGACCTCTCCAATGTACAGATTCTCGTCCTTGATGAAGGCGATGAAATGGTCGATATGGGATTCATCGACGACATCCGCACGATCCTTGCTGCTATTCCGGAAGAAAGACAGACCATGTTCTTCTCCGCTACCATGCCTGGACCGATCCGTGAACTCGCTGAAACATTCCTGAAGGACCCGGAAGTCGTCAAGATCAAGGCTGCTACCGTAACCATCGACCTGATCGAACAGGAATACATCGAACTGCCGGACCGTCAGAAATTTGACGCACTCTGCCGTCTGCTCGATATGCAGGATCCCGAACTGGCTATCGTATTCGTACGCACCAAGCGCCGCTGCGATGAAGTCACCGAAGCTCTGAAGAAGAGAGGCTACATGGCCGAAGGTCTTCACGGCGACCTGTCCCAGCAGAAGAGAGACACCGTCGTACGCCAGTTCAAGGAAGGCACCATTGATATCCTCGTTGCTACCGACGTCGCTGCCAGAGGCCTTGATATTTCCGGCGTCACACACGTTTACAACTTCGATATGCCGCAGGATCCGGAAATCTATGTACACCGCGTAGGCCGTACAGGCCGCGCAGGACAGACCGGTCTTGCTACGACATTCGTCATTTCCAGAGAAATGGGCCAGCTGCGTGACATCGAAAGAGTCATCCGCCGCCGCATTACCCGCCGCTCTGTACCGACACTGACCGAAGTCATGGAAGAAAACCAGAAGGCTGCCATTGAAAGCCTTTCCGAAGCAGCTCAGGCTGGCGGACTCGAACAGTTCCGCGAAAGCGCCGAAGAACTCCTGAATGACCAGGACTCCGTATCCCTCGTTGCAGCAGCTATCAAACTGCTGACCAAACAGCCGGACGTTACTCCGGTCAAGATCACGGAAGAAGCTCCGAACTTCAGAAGAAGAAGCGGCGGCGGACACCGTCGTTTCGAAGGCGGAAACCGCCCGAGAAGACACTTCGAAGGACGCGGCGACCGTGAAGGCCGCGGCGACAGAGAAGGACGCCGTTTCGAAGGAAAGCGCGGAGGCCGTCATTTCGAAGGCGGTCGCGGCAATCGTCCGAAAGGACCGAAGAGCCCGAGAGTGCAGGACTCCAATTTCAAATCATACTTCAAGAACTCTGACTGATTAGAGGGCTTGAATGGAAAGAGGCCGGGATTATTCCCGGTCTTTTGGATTTTCTGAAACAAGACTAAAAAGAATTTTTTCGATACTGGCAATTTCAGGGGAAACAGAGTATCTTAAATACAGGAATCCAAATTTCCAAGAAGGAGGAATGTTCCATGAAAAAAATTACCATGATCAAGATCCCGGGATGCCCGTACTGCGCAAAAGCGAAGAAGGCATTCGAGGAACTTTGCCAGAAACCGGAATATGCCAATGCAGAAGTAGAAGTGATCGATGAACAGCTGCAGCCGGAGCTCGTCACTCCATACAACGGCAAGTACTACTATGTACCGAGCCTCTTCATCGACGGGGAAAAGCTTTTCGAAGCCCAGCCCGGACAGGATTACGAGACAATCAAGGCAGCTGTAGAAAAAACCTTAAAAGCTGCTGCGGAATAAACGGTAGCAAAAAAGGTGCTGTGACAAAATGGTTTATCATTTTGCCACAGCCCCTTTTTCTATTGGAATATTCCATTAAAGGATTATCTAACAAATGTATTTATTTGTTCTGTCTGAAAACCTAAAAACCTCGCTGCGCTCGAGAACTACTGTATTCCCCGGCTTCGCCGGGACCTTCTCCTTCGGAGCAAG
>ENA-OUQN01001367-OUQN01001367.1-human-gut-metagenome-genome-assembly--contig:-NODE-1367-length-14866-cov-10.643913_pt1 | contig 14866 bp, 13 predicted proteins | sample MGYA00237950_ERZ548832 | MGnify/ENA primary metagenome ERZ548832 (study PRJEB26490, sample SAMN05194703) | human gut metagenome | biome: terrestrial biome; feature: human-associated habitat... | reverse complement strand
TTTGAGTCAGAGTGAAGGAGAGATATATCGGGATGTGTGTATAAGAATTTTGAATATATATTCAGGAGATTATAAATTTAAATTTTATAATGGTAGATAATGAATTATATAGGATTACTGGCAAAGTATATAAGGAATTAGCTGAGTTGTGTGACAAGTATGGAAAGTGCCAAATTAATTGCGGGAAATCAAGATAAATTGACAAAATCTGTGTTTATCAATATAATAGACACAGATTTTTCAATGAAAGATTATGTGGAATGGTAAATTCAAGGATATGGATTTGTGAGGAGGCCGTATGCGGCGATGAAAGAGAACACGGAGCAGCTTTCGAGTGAGGAAAAACAATATCGAAAAATGACGGAAGAACCGGTGTGCCGGTTAATTATGAAACTGGGGCTTCCGACGACAATTAGTATGCTGATTACGAATGTTTACAATATGGTAGATACTTGGTTTGTCAGCCGGCTTGGAACAAGTGCGACCGGAGCAGTTGGTATCGTGTTTGGTCTAATGGCAATTATTCAGGCGTTCGGTTTTATGTTTGGACAGGGCGCAGGAACAAATATCAGCAGGGCTTTGGGGGCACATAAAAAGGAGCGGGCACGTGCATTTTCGGCAACAGGATTTTACTTGGCGCTGTTTGCCGGGACAGCCGTCAGTGTGTTTGGTATTCTCAATTTGGATGGTTTGTGCCGGTTACTGGGAAGTACAGAGACAATTTTACCATATGCAAGAATATATGCTTTTTATGTTTTGCTTTCTGCACCGGCGATGGCGACAGGTTGTGTAATGAACAACATTTTGCGCTATGAGGGTTATGCAAGTCTTGCGATGGTTGGTCTGGTATCCGGTGGCGTGTTGAATATGGCTGGGGACGCATTTTTCATGTTTGGGCTTCACATGGGAGTTCGTGGTGCTGCTTTATCGACTATGATTTCACAGTATATATCTTTTGGTATTTTACTGTATTTTTTGTTGTGCGGTAAGACACAAAGCAGTTTGTCCATTCGGTATTTTACGAAGAAAGCAAGTGTCTTTGGAAGTATTCTTGCGTCCGGTTTTCCAAGTATGGTGCGCCAGGGTCTTGCAAGTATTTCTACGATGGTATTGAATGCGCAAGCTGCTATTTATGGGGATGCAGCAATTGCTGCAATGAGTGTTGTATCGCGAATTTTTATGTTTATTTTCAGTGTGGCACTCGGAATTGGTCAGGGATTTCAACCGGTTTCGTCGTTCAATTATGGAGCAAGAAAATATACGAGGCTGCGCAAGGCGTTTTGGTTTACCTTATTTTTTGGACTGGCTAATTTGGTAGTATTTACAGGAGTGGTGTTTGTTTTTCGCAGCGAGATTATCATGCAGTTTTTATCCAATCAGGATGCATATGATATTGCGTATTATGCACTTGTGATTCAATGTGCGTCACAGGTGGCAGTCCCTTTTAGTGTCTGTGCCAATATGTTGTTTCAATCAATTGGTAAAGCAGGGAGAGCAACGATTTTAGCGACATTTAGAAGCGGTTCAATTTATATTCCGGTTTTGTTAATTCTTGGTACGCTTTTTGGACTACGGGGAATTCAGTGGACACAGCCGGCTACGGATATTCTGGCATCTGCCATATCAATGCCAATTGCTGTTGTGTTTTTACATAAACTACCTAAGGATGGATTGGAAGAAGGGGCGAATTAGGAAGGGCGTAAGTTTACTCAAAACTCTGAATCAACCGAAAAACCTGCTCAACGGCAGCACTTAAATTTTCTTTTGCATGGTTAAAGTCCATCGCTTCTTTCAGCGTTGTTACCGTGCGCAATATAGGGAAAAATGCGTCGATGCCATGTTGGTTACACAATGTGGCATCTTCTGCGACACACCCGCCAAAAGCAAGGACTTTTTTCTTGTGTTTTTTTGCAATTTCTGCTACGCCAATCGGTGCCTTTCCCATTACTGTCTGTCCATCTAATCGTCCTTCACCGGTTATTACAAAATCTGCATTTTTTATAAATGATTCTAACTTGGTTTCTTCAAGAATAATTTTAACGCCGGATTCTAAAACGGCATTTGTATAAGATAAAAATGCAAATCCAAGTCCTCCGGCTGCTCCGGTACCTGCTTGATTTGGATTGGCGCCGGAATATTTTTCTTTTGTCTTTTTTGCATAATTCATAAGCCATGTATCCATTTTGGGAATCATCGTTTGTGTTGCACCCTTTTGTGGACCAAAAACAGCACTGCATCCATTAGCGCCACACAGCGGATTTGTTACATCGCATGCAATTCTAAATTTACATTCTTTCAGTTCTGGCATAACATGCTCATCGGTTATCGTTTCTATTAAGGCTAGTCCGTTTGCTCCGTATGGAACTTGTTTTCCATCGGCATCTAAAAAGCCGTAGCCGAGAGCCTCGAGCATACCGATTCCTCCATCGTTGGTTGCGCTTCCCCCGATACCAACAATAAATTTGCGGCATCCCTTTTTTATCGCATCTCTTATCAGCTCCCCAACGCCATATGTTGTCGTGTGAAGTGGATTTCTATCGGATTCGTTTACCAACGTGATTCCTGCGGCTGCGGACATTTCAATAATTGCCGTATTGCTTTCTGCAATTCTGCCATAAGAAGCTTCTATCATGGAGCTAAGCGGTCCTGTGACATTGACTTTTTCGATTGTTCCGTTCATTCCAAGGGTAAGGGCTTCTACCGTTCCCTCTCCGCCATCTGCCAGAGGGCAGACAGTTACCTCTGCATCGCGAAATACGCGGTGTATTCCTTCCGAAACGGCGTTTCCTGCCTCTAAAGAACTTAAACTGCCTTTCATAGAATCCATGGCAACGACAACTTTCATACGATGGCCTCCAATGTGGTTTTGTGATGTAAATTTATTATAACACACTAAAAATATGTGTAAACCATGGAAGTTTTTTCTGCTTTAGATTTGCGCATAGAAAAGGGGAATGGTATAATAAATAACAAAAATTGGGGAGGCTTTACATGAAAAAGTATGTGTTAGCACTGGACCAGGGAACGACAAGTTCACGCTGTATTTTGTTTGACAAGCAGGGAAATATCTGCGGCATGGCGCAGAAAGAATTTGAACAGATTTATCCTCATGCGGGATGGGTGGAGCATGACCCTATGGAAATCTGGGCTTCGCAGTTATCTGTTGCGACAGAGGCGATGAGTAAAATTGGTGTAACCGGCGAAAATATAGCGGGGATTGGCATCACGAATCAAAGAGAGACGACGATTGTCTGGGACCGGCATACAGGACAGCCTATTTACAATGCGATTGTGTGGCAGTGCCGAAGAACAGCAGATGACATTGAAAAACTGGTGAAAGATGGTCTGGCTGATTATGTACAAAAGACGACAGGACTGGTTCCGGATGCTTATTTTTCTGCATCGAAAATTGCGTGGATATTGGATTATGTTACAGGGGCGCGGGAGAAAGCAGAAGCAGGTGATTTGCTTTTTGGAACGGTGGATACCTGGCTGATTTGGAATTTGACGAAGGGTGCTGTTCATGTAACTGATTACACAAATGCGTCTAGAACGATGATGTTTGATATTCATAATTTGCGTTGGGATGAGAAAATTTTAGATTATTTTCATATTCCAAAATCTATGCTTCCGGAGGTTCGGCCATCCAGTTGTGTTTACGGATGCACGGATTTGAGTCTGCTCGGCGGGAAAATCCCGATTGCCGGGGCAGCAGGAGACCAGCAGGCGGCTTTGTTTGGACAGTGTTGTTTTATGCCGGGGGAAGTGAAAAATACTTATGGAACCGGCTGCTTTTTGTTGATGAATACAGGAGAAAAAGCAGTAAATTCAAAAAACGGCTTGCTTACTACGATTGTAGCAAGTTTTGAAAATAAAATTCAATATGCGCTGGAGGGTAGTATTTTTGTGGCTGGCGCAGGTGTGCAGTGGCTGCGTGATGAGATGGAGTTATTGAAAGATGCTGCTCAGACAGAGGTATTTGCCAATGCGGTGGAAGATACGAATGGTGTCTATGTGGTTCCTGCGTTTACCGGCCTTGGTGCCCCGTATTGGAATCCATACGCAAGAGGAACAGTTGTAGGGTTGACAAGAGGCTGTAAAAAGGAGCATTTTGTGCGTGCTATCCTAGAAGCGATGGCATATCAGACTTACGATATTTTGAATATTATGGAGCAGGAATCCGGCGTCGATATTGTCAGTCTTAAAGTCGATGGCGGGGCATCGAACAATAATTTTTTAATGCAGTTTCAATCCGATGTACTAGGTGTTGATGTGCTTCGACCGGAGTGTGTAGAGACAACCGCACTGGGTGCTGCTTATCTGGCGGGACTTGCCGTAGGTTACTGGGAAGATGTGGACGATATCCGTAAAAACTGGGCACTATCTAAAACGTTTGCGGCAGATATGCCGGAAGAATTGCGAAATGAAAAATTAGCCGGGTGGAAGCGTGCTGTACGCTGTGCGCTTGCCTGGGCGGAGGAGTAGAATTGGAAAGGAGATTAAATAGAGCAAAGAAACAAGGTGGAATGAAATGCAAAATCTGTTATTAGAATTTTTTTGTGGGCGATATTTATGATTAGTTGACCTGATTTTGAAAAATAGCAAATCAAGTCAACTGTTTTATAGATAAAAGTTGACTTAAAGGTCGCTGTTTATCAAATAGGTCATCAAAAATGACCAAGGTGAATGACTGTATTTAAGATAATCCAAATTTAGGTCAACAAATATATTGTAAAAGTTGACTTAATTAGAAAAAAAGTGGAAATAGGTCAAAGGAAGGCAGGATTTTGGTTGACCGCAAGAGAAGCTTTTGCGAGTTAGGTCAATGGGGCGGTTACAGATGGACAGGTGTACGGAATATAGTACAACGAGAGGCGTTATAATCTTGTTGACAGTAAGGAGATAATCTTAAGAACATACAAGAGAAGGGAGGGTTTCATATGACATTTTTATTATTGATATTTGGTTTTATTTTAATTGAAATGCCGATTGTGGCATTTCTAAGTGTAGTAAATGATGTGCATCAACCACTTCCAATTTTAATTATGGCACTTATTTGTACGGTAATTGATGTGTTTATAATTACAAACCGAATTACATTCCATAAAGCCAATGGAGGTAATGAGGAACGCATGAGAAAAATTCGGAAGGCTGTAAAAATTACTGCGATAATTATAGCGGTGTGTCTTCTTCCGGGAACTTGGTTTGTATCGGAAGAGGGCTATAAGGCGAACCGAAAAAAAGGTTCATCTTATGATTATAATTATTTGGGTTCTCATTCATCATATGATTCGAGAGTTTTTGGCAGTTCAAGAGGCAAGAGCAGTTCATCGAGTTCATCGGATCAGCATGACGACGCCGATTCGGACGATACCAGTGCGTCTGATAGTGACAGTACAAGCTACTACCCAACGCAAAAACCGCAAGTAAATCAAAAGATAACAAATGGTGTTGAGGATTACGATGATCCGGATGATTATGCTTCTGATTATGCAGAAGAATTTGCATATGATGAATTTGGGGATGATGAAAGTGAAGAGGCATATGATTATGGGTACGAGGAAGCTTATGACTACTGGATGGATGAGAGAGGAGATGATGAAAGTGATTGAATTGTATTACTTTAATCAGAATGTAATAGAAAGATGACACGATTCGTGTCGCATATGTGACAGAGCGTTTCTTGCTATTTTTCATAAGGTATGTTCTTTCAGTAAGCTTGTTTATACGGTTAAAAAAGAAAAAGGTGCAAAAGTGTATGCTGGGGGGGAAGTTAGTGGTTTTGAAATTTGAAGCTTAAAATAAATTCAAACGGAATTGGAAAATTTTTTTCTTTCTCTTAAAATGTTGAGAAATGTAATTGTTTGAGATATAATGCTAATATATATTTAGTAATTTGAAGGTGGGTGATTTATTATGAGTACACTAGAAGCAACAGTTGACATGATGGAACGATTGTCAGAAGAAAACTTGGTAAAGGTTCAATATGTTACTCGCCAACAGGCTAACGCTGGAAGATATAGGGATGCACAAGAGGTTGTTAATGATATAAGGAGGGGGGTGTTGTATAAAAATGATAAGTGATTCATTTGATATGGAAAGTGAAGCTATAATAACACCATCGTCTTTTTTTGGAGAAAAGGGGAAAATCTGCGATATTGCAATAGCAACATTTTCAAGAGAGATATTTCCAGCTGTTTTGAAACTTTTTGAAAATGAAAAGATTGGTGAGATGAAAGCGGCTAATAGAATAAAGCCTGTTTATCTATTGAACGTAAATAATCTAAAAATAGCTTTTTATCTTTCTGAAATTGGTGCATCTCTTTCGGGAACAGATATTATTGAGGTAAACTGGATGACAGGTGCCAAAAAATTCATTTTGTTTGGTTCTGCGGGTTCACTTGATAAAGAGACAACAAAGGGGAAATATGTTATTCCATACGAAGCATATCGAGATGAGGGAATGTCTTACCATTATGCATCTCCGAAAGATTATATACAAATTAAAAATGCGGAGGTTATGGAAAATATTTTTAAAGCATTAGAGTTGCCGTATGTAATGGGAAAAGTATGGACTACAGATGCGATATACAGAGAAACCCGGAACCTTGTTGAAAAAAGAAAATCGGAGGGCTGTATTGCAGTTGAAATGGAACTTGCAGGTATGCAGGCTGTATGTGATTTTTATAATATAGAACTTTATGATTTTTTGGTAACAGGTGATATTGTTGACCAGTTGGAATATACTTCTGAAGGATTACATGATGCGAATCATAATCTTGACAAATTTTATGTTGCTTTAAAAATAGCGGAAATGATAAATAAGGGTTGATAGATTTATCTGCTAATCGGTTATTTGCAGGTTGTTGAAAGGTGGTGCTTATTATGGCAACAAAAACAGCAAATGTAACAGCAAGAATTCAACCGGATATCAAAGAATCGGCAGAAGCCATTTTAGAAAAGTTAGGCATACCTGTTTCTGTCTTTATTGACATGACCTATAGACAAGTAATTGCAAACAACGGAATTCCTTTCGCTTTAAATCTTCCTAAAACAGTTGAAACAAGAGATGAATTATCAGACGCTCAATTTAATTCAATGATGGAAAAAGGACTTTTACAGGCAAAAGCAAATGAATCAAAACCTGCCAAAGAAGTATTTGCAAATTTAAGAAAGAGGATTTAACATGTCACAACCTTATGAAGGACGTTCTTCAAACGTCCTGTCGCAAAGGAACATAGTAACCTAGAAATAATATTGCACAGAAATCCATTCCGGGTTTCTGTGTTTTTTCGTCTCTTTGTAAAAAGAAAACCGTTGGTGCAGAACTTAAAAAGTTTTAAACCAACGGCTTTTAGCGTTCCCAAGAGGATTCGAACCTCCGACCTACCGCTTAGGAGAACTCCGATGCGAGTTTTTTGGTAGCTGTATTAGCAAAGGAGCAATATATTAGCAAGGCGAATATACGTGTGAGTATACCGACAAACTTATTGATATTTTTTGTTGTTTGGTATACACTATGTATATACTAAATGTAAGGAGGAATCTATATGCAGGCACAAGTGAAGGAATGGGGAAATAGTCAAGGGATTCGTCTATCCAAAGAAGTGTTGAAAAGTGCGGGAATCAAATTAAATGAATTCTTGGATGTTGAGGTATCAGATGGGGTGATTACTTTGGCAAGACAATTTCGACATAAAACGTTGGAAGACAGAGCTGCTGAATACGATGGAAAGTTAATGCTTGACGGCGAATATGATTGGGGTGAACCGGTTGGAAGAGAGGTGTGGTAATGGCGTCTTTACACCAAGGAGATATTCTTAAGATTGATAAAATAAAACATCCTGTATTGGTGGTTAGCAAAGATTTTTTTAATACAAGCGGTGAAATAATTGGATGTCCGATTATTAAAAATTCGACTGCGGGTCCACTTCATATATGGATGTCTACAGAAGAAAATGAAGGCTATATACAGTGTGAAAAACTGGCGTTGCTAGATATGTCATTTCGCGGTTACAAAAAAGTGGACAGATTGCCAATTTCAGAGATGGTTAATATATCGGATGCTATTCAAGGTATCTTTGAATATGTTTAGGAAATAAAAGTAAATTCCATGTGTGTTTTGGGCATGCGGATATTTTTTGACCGTTATGCTTATCTTGCAAAAATGGCAAAATAGAGCTGATTAATCCGCTCATTTTTAGCAAAATTTTATTCAAATGATAATGAAAAACTTGATATTTTATAGTGTAATGTGATGTACTAGAAATAGAAGGAAGGTGCTTCTATGAATGAATCAGTTGAATGTTTAGGGGGAGAATCGAGTGGTTGTTTTGCAGAATCAATAGAAGATGCGTTGGATATTGCGGATAGAATGGCAGAAGAAACAACCGAAAGGTATACACATGAAGAATACCGCGACTTTATTTCTGAATCGGATGCAGAAATGGACTATCGGGCAGAGGAGGCAGTAAAAGCCGTGCTTCATAGGGCAAAGGTTTGTAAGAAACCAATTGCACGTTATGATATGGATACAAAAAGAGCATATATAGAATATCCAAATGGAGAAAGAAAATATGTTGAATAGAAAGCTATGCTAGTTCAAGTGCTCGTTCCTCGCACTTGCCCCACGGGCATGCGCCCTATAGAGAAGAGAAGTCATAACACCAAATTCAAGCAAGCTTGAATGGTGTTAGACTTCTCTTCTCTGCATGGCTTTTTGACTTCGCGAGTACTCCCAGTAGGAATCGAACCTACAACTGCCCCTTAGGAGAACTTTGATACGAGTTTTCAGTAGTGTTGGCAGGTGGTGTAAAAGTGCTTGGAATGCCTGTGGCTTCGCAGGTTGATACAATTCTGAGTTTTTTCAAATATTTTTCTTTTTTGTGTGATTTGGGGTGTTTTGGCATGGTTGTATTAGCAGGAAATTGCTACATTTACAATATAGCACAAAGGAAAAGATAAAGATATTTTTTCCCTTGTATTCTGCACTAGAAACTGTTATGATATATATACAATAACAAGTCGAAAAAATGTGGTGAGAAGGTGGATTAATGGCAGTATCAAAGGGAACACAAGAATATTTAATAGAGAGTGAAAAAATCGTTGCGTTTGGTGTATCTCATTCTGATGATGAAATGAGAACTGCTTTATGTGGGGACGTATATGATAAACTTTATGATGTTAAAGAATGCGTGGAAATAGCAGAGAAGTTAGAGGATACTGGTTTTGATCATGCTTTTATAATGGAAAAGTTGTTTTCAATAAAATCTAAAGAAGATTGGGAAATTGGTGAAGCATACGCACAAGCGTATGCAGAATCAAATTTGAATTCGACTATTCCCTGGGGGATATCTAGGGATTTAAAAAAACCAGGGTCCAGTCTACCAGGTGCAGATATAATTGGTTTGTATGAAGATGAAGCAGGAATACGTTTTTTATTTGGGGAAATTAAAACATCATCGCAGAAAGAATATCCGCCTAGTGTTATGTATGGTGAGCATGGTTTAAAGAAGCAACTTGAAGATTTGTGCCAAGATGAAGAGATTTATAAAACACTAGTAAAATATTTGGCATATCGATTGAAAAAAAGTGATATTTGGAATAAATATCAGCAAGCATTTAAGCAGTATCTTGAATCAAATGGGAGTAAAGTACATGTATTGGGAGTGCTAGTTAGAGATGTTGAACCTAAAAAAGAAGATTTAGAAGGGCGTGCTCAAAAACTAGAGCAGTTTGTGGTTAATGGTCGTTCTATTGAGTTGGTTGGAATATATGTTCCCGTTGACGCGATTTCTGACTTTACTCAAATTGTAAATGAAGAATGTGAGAGGAGGTCTATTTCAGATGCTAAACAATGAAGAACTTGATAGATTAGAGACTCACTGGGCTGTTTCTGCAATTTCTAAAAAGACGCGGAAGCATTGTTTTGATACAATTAGGAAAAAACAAGTATATGAAGCATTGCAACAGAGCATTGCTTTTCCTGATTTAATTGAGGAGAGTTTTGAAAATGAACTTTCCAAACTTGCGTTGGCGTATGAAATACCAGCTATTGAAAATATCGCAAATTATACAAATTATGCAGATGAATCTTGTGATAGAAACTTATTTATGGCTGCATCATGGCGATGCTTTGATTTATATACAAGCATGGATATTCCAAAAGAATTTAATAAAAAAGTTTTTCAAGTTCTGCGTATTTGTTCAATGGCATACTGTGGTGATCGCTGGAACGACTTGAAAAAGTGGTATTTACATAATAAAGAATTGCTATGGGAAGAAAGTATGGACCATTCTAATGATAATTGGGGGGACAAATTGTTAAAAACCGTTTATCGTTGTTGGTTGCGCTTGTTTGTAAAAAAAGATTGGGAAGATTTATCGAAGATTGCAGGGGAAATTATTGCAATACGACAATTACAGGATAAATATGAGAGGAACTATTTGGATCAAACTAATGATTCGAGGTATGGTGCATTAATTTTAATTTCATTTTATCATTTGGCAAAGGCTACAGAATTATTATCGTCATATATGATGCAGGGGGATCCGGTTGCTATACATAGTCAATTGGATAAGCATTTTGAAAGTGCAATAGAGAGTGCTGAGTATTCAGAAGATATAGAATTAGAGACTATATTAAGATGGTTGTCGTGCGCGTCTCATCAAATGGTAGATAATTCAATTTGGTGGATAGCAAAAGCAATTAATTCTAGGACGACTGAATTTGTAAAATATGTTACTCAAAATAGAGGGCTTTTTGAAATGCTACCACCTCAAAAAGCAGCAATAAGAGAACAAGGTTTACTTGATCCAGCGGTTACATCTATAGCGGTTGAAATGCCAACTTCTGGAGGAAAAACCCTTTTAGCTGAATTTAAGATGCTACAGGCCCTTAATCAATTTAGTCAAGAAAAAGGTTGGGTTGCATATATTGCTCCAACAAAGGCATTAACGGCACAGATTACACGAAGACTTAGAAAAGACTTTGGCGACAAGATTAAAGTTGAACAATTATCAGCGGCGGTGGAAATAGATTCTTATGAAAGTGAGTTGTTGAAGAATGATGAGCGTGCTTTTGATATATTAGTTTCTACACCGGAAAAAATGAATCTGGTTATCAAAAATAGCGATATATCTCGTCCTTTAGCATTAATGGTAATGGATGAAGCTCATAATATTGAAGACACACAAAGAGGATTACGCATAGAGCTGTTATTAGCAACAGTAAAAACGGATTGTCCTACAACAAATTTTCTTCTTTTGATGCCGTATGTAGAAAATGCACAGACTTTATCTAGATGGCTTTCAGGTGATGGTGTTTCTGGAAAAAGCATAAGTATTGGTAATACTCCATGGAAGCCAAGTGAGCGAGTGGTTGGGATTTATGAAAAATGTAAGGGTAAACAAAGAGGAGATTGGTATCTAGAATATGAATCTTTATTAACAATGTCAGATACTGTGAATTTCTCTGGCAAGTATAAGGTAAATGGGCATAGGCATTTTGGGAAAGCATATAGTGCCACTAACAAAACAGATATGACCGCGGCAATGGCAAAAGAATTGTCGTTAAGAGGTACATGTTTGGCAATTGGTAGAACTCCAAATGATTCTTGGAATATGGCACGCGTTTTGTGTGAAGATATGGAGAAGTTACATGGAAAGGCAGATGGTTACGAAAATATTCAATTGGTTCAAAAATACTTAGCAGATGAAATGGGAAGAGATTTTGAACTGATTAATATGTTAGAAAAGGGAATTGGAGTGCATAATGCTGGTCTTCCAGATGATGTAAAGAACTTAATGGAGTGGCTTGCGGAAGAAGGAGATTTGAAAATTTTATGTGCAACTACAACGGTTGCACAGGGAATTAATTTTCCTGTATCTTCTGTTTTGTTACAAAGTATTTCTATGCCTAATGGAAAGTACAGTAAGGATATGACTCCTAGAGAATTTTGGAATTTAGCTGGACGTGCAGGAAGAATTGGCCAAAATAGTTTAGGGCTTGTGGGAATAGCTTGTGAAGATAAAAAACGAGAAATCATGAGATTTGTGAGCGAAAAAACAGGAGCATTAGTTTCGAGACTAGTAACATTGGTGAATTCTGTGGATGAAGCAGGGCAAATTTATAATTTAAAGAAGATTATGTATCGTGATGAGTGGACAGATTTTAGGTGCTATATAGCTCATTTGTGCAATGAAAAAGAACGCTTGGATGATATTATATCGGAGATGGAACAATTATTGCGAAATACATTAGGATATAATGCGATAAAAGCGAGCAATAATGGAACAATAAAAGCTAAGCAACTGTTAGATGCAACAAAAGAATATGCAACAGATTTGTTAAAGCAACCTCAAATCAGCAAGCTGGCAGATGAAACTGGATTTTCTCCAGAGGGTATTAAAAAGGCATTTAGTGCTATAAATGATCTTGATAAAAAACTCACGGCAGAATCATTTAAGACCAAAAAAATTTTTGGAGAACCAAATGTTTTGGCAGATATGTATGGGGTAATGTTAAAGATACCACAGCTGCAACAATTGGAAGAAATAGCAGGTTCAGGCAAAAAACATGAGAATATTGCTAATATTACAATGGATTGGGTATCCGGAAGTTCAATTTATGATATTGCAATTAAGTATTTTTCTGATAAAGACAGTACTACGGATAAACTCACGTTGGCAAGCAAGGCGATTAATAAGCAAATTGCAAATTGTGGAACATGGGGGCTTTCAGCTATAACTAAACTGTCTGGTATAAACTTTGAACAATTGTCGGATGAGCAACGAAAAGAGATAGATGCCTTGCCAGCTATGATATATCATGGTGTTAGAACACCGGAGGCAGTTCTTATGCGTATCAATAATGTGCCTAGAAGTATATCGGAAAATTTAGGATGTGAATATAAGAAAATTGCTTCAGAATATTCTGTACAAGAAGCAAATGAGTTTGTTCGTTCATTGTCAGAAAATGATTGGGAAAGAGTAAGAAAACCAAATTCTGCAATGAATGGAAAAGATTATATGAACATATGGAAATTATTTTCTGGGCTATAAAATTATTGGAGATTTTTGTGTGAAATTTTAGGATGCGCTGTACTTTTAATATAGTCTGAAAAGTTAGGATTTACTTTTCGGACTATATTAGTTGCTTGATTATAAAGTGTTTTCTTTCAAAAAGATGACTGAAAGAAATGGACTTAGTTATGAAGTGGTTATTACGCAAAAGTTCTATAGGTTCTTTTTTGATTCCAAAATATCAATTTGATTCTCAATACGCTTTATCTTTTTATGAAGTTGTAATTTATATTTTTCATTTTTAGAATATTTTATAGCAGAGATAAAAAAAGATCTATATCCTGCGAGATGATTTACTAATTGAAATTTATTATTAAATTTTTGTGTTCCTTTGTTTTGTTGTATCTTATCATTAAGGTTTTTAATAAAATCTGTATAGTCATCTTCTTTAAAATGCTCTAAAATGTATAAGAGTCTGGTTATTGTTTTGATTTTATTTCGTGAAAGTCTAATGTCTGTAGAGACAACATAGCCGCCCAATGATATTTCTTTTTGTGCTTTAACTATTTTTTTGAGATTTAAACAAAAACCATTTGAGGTTAAAATACGTTTAATCCCACAAATAAATCTGGAATGATGAATAATGTTTCGGTGACAGGAAAAGAGTAGGTCGTCGGCATATCTACTGTAGTCAACACCACATTTGCTACAATATTTTTGGATGCGAATATCAATTGGACGAAATATTATATTTGATATCGCAGGGGATGAAGGAGCTCCTTGAATAAGCGCTCCCTTATATAGCAAAATGTCCACTATGTTATCTAAAATAGTTGCTTTGACTTTGCAATTGTCTTCAATATAGTACGTTAAGACCTTTTTGACTTGTGCCTGATCTATGCTATCAAAAAATGATTTTATATCTAATCGTAAAAAGTATTTATTTCCCCAAAAGTCTGTATGTTCGTTGAGAAAGTCAAAATAGTTATATCCTTCAACAAAACCATATACACAATCAGAAAGCATAATATTTGATAAAAAATTTTGAGTTAATTTTTTTTGCAATGAGTATAGTATGTTTTCTTTATCAACACAACAAATGATTCTTTTTCCATTTTTTTTAGGAATTTGAATTGTATTTCCATAATAGTAATCCTTATTTTCAATTTTTAATGCATTTTCTAATTCAATAGGTGTGGTGTTAAGGATTGTGCTATATAGTATGATTTCGTTTTCAATTTTCCAAACTCGCATTTTTTCACTCCTCTTGAAAAAGAGCCTTCCTTTATAAAAGAAGGCTCTAGGATGAGTACTTCTCATATTTCGCTTTGCGAAATGTAATATTTTACTATATATATTATATAATATGTATATAGTATCTACGTATAATTGTATTAACGTCTACCTTGGCTTTACTGTAATCTCAAGGAAAATTTAAGTACAACTTAAGTTTACTTAAACTAATTTCTACTCATCTTATATATTATATCATATTACATAGGATTTGTAAAATGGTATTCAATTCAGGAAATAATTTAGCAAATTTCTCTTTTTTTGCAATTGGGTCATTACAAGAATTAATTTCTTGTATAAAAATATAGTCAAAGAATTCATTTATCCATCCGTTAACTTTATTTCCTACACATAATAAATCAACTGCAGATGCAAAATTTTGTGGAAAAAAGCCTAGATTATCTGCCTCTTTTTTGGTCATCAAAAAATCAGTTTTTCCATTTGCAAGTAGTCTAAGAAATAGAGTTTTATTAGCTGTGTTGGTTGTAAAATCACATAAATTTTTTTGCAGTTTGACTGCTTTATTTGGAAATTTTTCAACGTACCCTGT
>ENA-OUQN01001364-OUQN01001364.1-human-gut-metagenome-genome-assembly--contig:-NODE-1364-length-14885-cov-14.591908_pt1 | contig 14885 bp, 7 predicted proteins | sample MGYA00237950_ERZ548832 | MGnify/ENA primary metagenome ERZ548832 (study PRJEB26490, sample SAMN05194703) | human gut metagenome | biome: terrestrial biome; feature: human-associated habitat; material... | reverse complement strand
CCCCGTTGTCTGCGGTGGCAATACCGTCGGCCGTGTTGAACGTACCGGTGAGTAACAATCCGTCCAGCGTGTAACGTTCAGGCTTGACCACGCTGAAATTCACGCCGTCGCCCGCCTCGAAGGTAAGGGTTATCTGGCTCATGCGGTGGTGGAAGGAGTTGTCTTCACCGCCCTTGGCGGTTTTGTCGGTGAAGCTTACTACCGGGTTGTTTTTGTCTCCCGTGGCTCCTGAAGCAAAGAGGAAGTCGATGGCAGGCTGGTTCTGCTGCGCCGTGGCATCGGTCGTGGCTGTGAGGATGCCTCCCGCCGCGTTGTACGGATAGTAGGCGCGGAAAGTATGGGTCTTTGTATCTTCGATATAGATGACCTTTCCTTCTGCCTCAAATTTCCCGTTTTTCAGGATGAAAGGCACGTTGCCGTACTGGGTGTCGTTGCCGATGTCGGTGATGCCGATACGGTCGCCGTTATCCCAGGTGGTTCCGCTGGCGCGGGTGGCGAGGGCGATGTCGGCGGTAAACTGGGCGGCCACTGGGTCACCGTTCAGGTTCTCGTTGTCGTTGTTGCAGGCTGCCAGTGCGAGGACGAGCGTCGCAAGTGCAAAAAATCTTGTCTTCATTATATCTGTCATTATATTAGTTACAAATCGGCATTTACATCATCACCTTTCACTTCTTCCCAGCCGTTGATTTCGGCTCCGTCCACTTCCATGCCTTCGGGAGTCTCAACCAGCGTTCCGCCGAGGGTCAGCGATGCGCCCTTTCTGGTATTGAACTCCTTGAGGGCTTCCGTGAGGTCGCTTTTCAGCATCGTGGGGGTCGGGTTGCCGTCCGCATAGCGGATTTCACCCGTCAGCAGTTGTTCCGTGCCTGTCACACCCAGTAGCCGCACCGTGGCTTTCCACTTGCCAGCATCGTCACCTTCGGTTATCTTGGTGAAGGGCAGCACGACGTTCGAAGCGGCTCCGTAGGTATCAGTAGCGAAATTGAGTGTTCGGGCTGCACCCGTCAGATGGGCAACAATCTCCGTGATGCGTCCGGCGGCATCACCCGTCGGTTCGACGACAAGCGTCAGCTCGCGCACCTGCTGCTTCATTGTAGCGGTCAGCGGATAGTTCTTGTCTTTCTCGATGGTCACCTGTTCCGTATAGGTGAAGAACCATCCCGGGGCATTGTTCACAAAGGCATCCGTGCCTGCCCGGGTTCCCGTGGCTGCGGCAATGGTGGCTGTGGTGCCGTTCACCGTGATTCCTTCAGCCGGGTTCCACACCGCAAGGGTGTAGCTGCCCGGAGCAAACAGATGGTCGGGGGCATGGGTGGCGGAAGTCTCCGTACCCGTATAGTCACCCATGGTGACCGTCCATGTGGCAGGTATGTCGATACCCTCACCGCGGGCCGACCAGTCGGCTGTCACCGCAATCTTCCCGTAGTCGGGATGCGGCGTGTCATAAAGCGTGTCCTTCACGCAGGAAGAGAGCAGCACGGCGGCTGCCATTCCCATCATATTTATATATTGTTTTGCTTTCATATTCTATTCCTCCGTGTTAGAATAACTTCCATACCAATGTCACACCGGCATTGATGGGGCCCCACCAATCTTTTGTCTCGTTGCCGTGGCGTACACGCACGCCGTCGATGACCTCATATTTCTCATAGTCGGCATTCAGGTAGCCCAGACCGAGGTTGAAATCAAGAGCCAGTGCCTTGTTCAGCCGCAGCTGGTGGCCGGCGGTGATGCCGCCACCCATCAGGTCGCCCTGTTTGCCTGTTTCGGAGAGCTTGTAGTTGAACTGTCCGGCCTTGAACAGCGCGCCCAGATACCAGGCTTTCTTCTCACCCATATAGTAACGCACTTCCGGAGCCACTTCCCAGAGTGCATAGCGGCGGTCCTTGTCATTCCAACTCCAAGAAGTCCACGAGCCGTTTACGGCAATGCCCCATGACGGGCAGATGCGCCATTCAAGTCCTAAATCTGGTGTCAGGGTAGCCCAGCGCAGCAGGTTGGCACGCAGGGAGAGATGATAATCAGTTGTGATTTTGGTTTCCGACGGCGTGTCGGTAAGTTTATTTTGTTGAGCGGCTTTCTCGGCTTCACTGCCCTGCGAATTGCAGTATCCGTCAACCGGTAGCGGCAGTTTGCCGTCAAGAATTGTGGTTTTGTTGTTTTCGATACATTCCAACAGGCGGGCAAGTTCCGGGTCATTGCCATTCCAAGGCACGTAGAACATGTCCTTCTGCGGAACGAAGCGGAAGGTGTAGGTCGTGTCTGCTTTCTGCTGCGCAATGACAGGAAAAGTTACCGTCATCAGCCACAGAAACAGGGTAAGAAAAGTGATTTTTCTGCTCATATAAACTTGAATTTATTATCTTTGTCTTCTCCAAAGGTAATAAATGCCATTCAGCGCCCAAAATATTACAAAAACTTTTTCTGTTGAAATACAGCGTTTTATAAAAAATTGTCGTTTGAGCACTTTTCAAATTGTCGTTTGAGCACTTTTTTGTCGAATTAGCACTTTTTTGTCGCTTGAGCACTTTTTGAAAATGGGCTTCTGAGACCTTTTTCATCGGCTTTTTACCACACAAATTATTCCAGATTTGCTTTTTTCCACTTGCCAGGCGTACATCCTTCCTTCTCGGTAAATGATTTGATAAAGTTACTGCGGGAAAGAAAACCGGAAGACTCAGCCAGCTTCTGTATATTGATCTCCGGATGCTCCTTCAGTATGTTTTTCGCATACTCCAACCGGAGACTGGTTATCCATTCGCGGAATGTCATTTTATACGTAGTCTTGATATAAGCGGAAAGATAGGTACGGTTCGTATGAAGTATTTCGGACAGTTCTTTTATGGTAAGTCCCTGCTGGACATAGCCGTCTGTCTTTATCCAGTTGGCCACTTTCTCTATAATTTCTGTATAGGACACTGGAACTTCTTTCTCAGAAACTATTTTAGGTTCTGTTTCTGTATCTGTCAGAAGTTCTTCTTCAGACTGTATATCTTGCTCAAAAGCATTTTCCACCTGTTCATAGAACAGCAGGTAGTTCTGATAGCTGTAGAAAAGATAGCTGTAGAACGGTATTGACGACAAAATCCAGATAAAAACATATTTGTCTGGCAGAAATGTCAGCAATCCGCATCCGACACCGAAGATAACAGCCCAATAAGTGAATATGGAAAGCCATTCGATATATGTACCTATATCATCCGCCTGAGTTTCATTGAAAATCCGAATGGCTCTACGATATGCAATTATGACTCTGCGAGCTAAAACGACTCCAAAAACGACTAACCATACAGCTAAAGCAAATAAAGAGAATTTTTGCATGATTCCGCTTGGCAACAGGAACAACACAACTCCGGAAAGAGTTGAAAATATAATCCATAAAATGATATGTGTCCACACACGCCGTTTGGTAATGTAAAAACGATCAAGCAACATTATCAATGCCGAACTGAACAGAGAATAGCACAGGAAGTATGTGGACATGTTCATCAATATGGCAGAATCCGCATTTTTGAATCGGATACCAAAGAAGAAATGTACCGAATAATTTGCCGAAAGCAGCAGCATAGCTATACCCATAATCTGTCGGGAGCGGAGATAATTCTTGAAAATTTTCTTTTCAGGAGTCTTTGCAAACAAAAAATAAAAGCCGAAGAATAACATCAACGGCAGTGCGGTATAAAGTGAAAAACTGTATATAGATATAGATGGCTCCATTGTTATGCTTATTTGATTTTGATACAAAGTTACGTCTTTTTCTTCACAAATAGACACATAATCTATGATTTAACGTTATAGATTCGGTCATATTAGATTGAAAAATTATTAGAATTAAAGCCAGTGGTGAAAAATTCAACCACTGGCTTTTTCTGTCAAGACTTCGATATTAAAGTTTTACACCTTTGGATTCCGATAAACCGGGTCTCCCTATAATTAAATGACTGCGTACAAAGTCCACGTGCGGGCTTTCCGGCTGTTGTTCCGTCTGTTTTTTCTCGTTGCCTTGCCGGTTCTCTTCTGTGTTTTCCTGAGCCGGAGCCAGCTCAAGCTGTATCTTGCGGTCCAGTGCGGCGAGTTCGGACTTCAGCTGTTTCAGCTCGTCCTCCTTCTTCCACACCTTGCCCGCTATCTCCTGCAACTGCGGAATCTCCTTTTCCAGCACTTCGTTCTTAGACTTGTACTGGTCGATGATGGTCGGAATCCTCTCCAATGCGTTCAGAAAGTTTCGTGCGGCAGCAATCGGGTCTGCCATCGCCAGATGCCCGTTGTTGTAGGTGTACTTGTAGTTGCCCTCCACCACGAAGCGGTTGTCGGTGAACTCCAGACCTTCTTTGAGTGTCCTCTCGCTGACCACCTTTATCGGAAAGCCGTAAAGTTCCCCGACAGCCTTGTACAGTCCACCAGTCGTGGCGTTCTTGGCGATTTCCTGCAAACGCTTACCGATGACCTTCTCATCCGTTGAATCCACGCCGTCCACCTTGACAAGATTAAGGCGGCTGCCTTCCTTATCAGTCTGCACAACGGAAAGAAAACGGTTCCAGTCTTCCGTCATGGCTTCGATGAAAGCCGTGTTGTTGCGCAGTTCTCCCGTCTTGGATTCCAGCTTGAACTCCGAATCGCGCTTGCCCTTGTTGAACGACTTGCGTTCCCCTTCGAGCGAGGCGATACGCTTCTCTAATTTCGCCTTATCCAAAAGGTCGGTATTGCCGGAGAGCAACGCCATATACTCCGAGAAGTTCATACCCGATTTTTCGTCCATTGCTCCCTCGTCGATGGTACGTGCGCCCATCGCTCCACTTTTGAGCTGCGATATGAACGTCTGCTTGCAGTGCAGCAGATTGAACTTGTAGCTGTCCAGCGACTTTTCCACCGCGTAGATGATGATATCCACGTTGTTCTCGGCAAAATGCTTGGCAATCTCGTTCCCGGCTCTAACACCCCGTCCGTCACGCTGTTGCAGGTCGGACGGTCGCCACGGTGTATCAAGGTGATGGATGGCGACACATCTTTTCTGCGCATTCACGCCCGTTCCGAGCATACTTGTGGAGCCGAACAGCACTCGCACTGTCCCTGCGTTCATGGCATCTATCACCGCCTTACGAGCCTTATCCGTCTTACACTCCTGAATGAAGCGCACCTCACTTGCCGGTATGCCGTAATCCTCCACCAACTTGCGTTTTATCTCGCTGTACACGTTCCATCCTTCCCCCGGCTGATATGTCCCCAAGTCGGAGAACACGAACTGCGTACCCTTGTGCGCCTCGTACTTGTGGTAATACTCTGCAATCATCTTGGCACAATGGCTTGCCTTGTTGTCGGGATGGTCCTCGTAGTTCGGGTCTATCATGCGCATATCAAGAGCCATCTTTCTCGCGTAGTCGGTGGCGATGAGCATCTTCGCCTTTTCCTCCGTTTCCGACAGGGGTAACCTGCCAAGCAGAGTGGCATCGCCGGTTTTGGCAAACTGCATCAGCTTCTGTATGAAGTCCTCCTGCTCCGGTGTGGGCGGTATGTGGTGCAGTCTCTCATTCTTGTTTGGTCTGTCCACACCTACATCCTCCGCCGTGCGGTAGTCGGTAATCTCGTTGTAGAAGGCGGCAAGCTCCGGCACCTTGATGAAATAGCGAAAACGCTCCTTCTGAACGATATTGTTCGTTACGTTGAACTCAAAATCGGTCGTCTTTTTGGCGAAGATGGCAGCCCAAGCATCGAAACAGCGAATGTCCTGCCGTTCCAGTTCGTTGGGGCGCAGGTATTTGAAGAGCAGGTACAGTTCCGTCAGACTGTTGGAAATGGTCGTGCCCGAAAGGAACGTAGCCCCCAAGTCCTTGCCCGTGCGTTCCTGTATGGTACGGATGGCAAAGAGCATATTCAGGGCCTTCTGGCTTCCTTCCGAGTTTCCCAATCCCGCCACACGGTCATGACGGGTGTTGAAAGTCAAGTTCTTGAACTGGTGACTCTCGTCAATGAAGATGTGGTCGATGCCCATCTGCTTGAAGTCCACCACATCATCCGTGCGGGACTTGATGGCGTGTTCCACCTTCTCCAGCTTCGCCACAAGGTTGTGCTTGCGCTTCTCCAGCCCTTTCAGCATCGCCCGCGACACGTTCTTGCCCTGCTGCCGCAAGACTTCGAGGTTTTCCTCCACCGTGTCAAGCTCCGCCTGCAGGATGCGCTGCTGCAACTCCGGCGACTGCGGTATCTTCCCGAACTGGTCGTGCGACATGATGACGCAATCATAGTCGTTGTTCTTGATGTTGTTGAAGAAACGCACACGGTTGGCGGTCGAAAAGTCCTTTTCAGAAGCGTAGAGGATGCGGGCGTTAGGATAGGCCGCCTGATAGGTGGCGGCAATCTCCGCCACATTCGCTTTCAGCCCGATAATCATCGGCTTGTGCGCCAAGTTCAGACGCTTCATCTCATGTGCCGCTATGCACATTATCAGCGTCTTGCCGGTTCCACAGGCTAAGCGCAAAGCGCCTTGCCGTCCTTTCGGACGGTAGGTTTCTAAACGCTCGCCACCGAACCGTACGTACACGTCTCCATGTATACGGCTCTCCATGGTTATTTTCAGTCTATTTCTTTTCATGAATCTTACGATAACAATTTTCACATACTGCTATTGTTTTTCTCTGTCTGGCAATCATGAAGCGTTCCCACTCCTGTTTGCCTTTCAGGTCTTTTAGCTTGCGGACATGCACCATTCTAAGGTTGTCCTCCGCTCCGCAATATTCACATTCACGGGCTTTCAACCGAGCCATAAGGCTGGTACTTTCAGTCCCGCGATAACTGGGCATGATATGCGCATTGTCAATACGCGCGTCTTTTCTCTGCTTGAACCCTCCATGATAAATAGTACGTTCCAACATTTCGCCCTTGTTGTTTTCATACCTTACTGTAAAGACTTTATTCCGGCAATATTTACGGATTATTTTCCTTACGGTTGATTCATACTTGGATGATAATGTTTTATACATACTCTCTTTCATGTAGTAATAGAAACTATTGAGAATGTTGACATTGTTTGCAATACAGTAGTAGTTATAGATTCCCCGAATTTCCGAATTGTATCGGTTGAGTATTTCAAGGTCATCATTACTACGGAGATACGGGCGTGAGGTCGATTCCCATGCTTCCTTGCCATTCTTGATTATTATGCGCATCGCATTATAGTCAAGCAGTTTCTTTCTCATAACCTCATAAGGCAGGAGAAGAACCACTTTATGGTCAAGTGAGCGTATGGGGATTCCTCTGAAATCCTTTCTCGTCTTGTCCGTACTGCGGACTGTAACATCAAAGCCGAGAAATTTGGCTGCGTCGTGTGAGTTGGTGATTAACGTCTTTTCATCCGAAAGTTCGAGTTTCAACGTATCTTGCAGAAAGGTCTTAATGTCCCCCTTTGCTTTTACACAGTCCTCTTTACTTCCGATTACGCAAATCAGAAAATCATCGGCATAGCGTACATACCTCATGCGTTTGAAGTTTTCGTCCATGTCAAGAGTTGCAGGAAGTTGTTGCATCTCACGGTGGAGAATGGCTATCTCCCTGCGCAATGCTTCTTTCTTCTGCTCGTCTGTTTCATTCTTCAGTTTCTTTACACGTTTGTCCTTACGATTTGCAACCCTTTTATATTCGGGGTTGCGTACACGTGCTTTACCTTTATTGAAGACGTTTATGTAGTTCCGCATAAATTTATCGAGTTTGTCAAGATAAATATTCGCCAAAATCGGACTTATTATGCCTCCCTGCGGTGTTCCGATATAGGAATTTTTGTACTCCCATTGTTCCATGTAGCCTGCTTTGAGGAATTTACGTATCAGTCGCAGGAAACGCTCGTCATTGATTCTTTCAGCAAGGATTCCGATTAAAACATCATGGTTGATGTTGTCAAAGAAACCCTTGATGTCTCCCTCGATGAACCAACGTGCTCCCGTACCTCCCTTTTGTAAGGAAGCCATAGCCGTATGACAGCCACGGTGTGGTCTGAATCCATGCGAGCAGTCTTCAAAATGACCTTCGTAGATGGATTCAAGAATCATCCTTACAACTTCCTGTACAAGTTTGTCCTTAAAGGCTGGTATGCCTAAAGGACGTTGCTTGCCATTCTTTTTGGGAATGTAAATTCTCCGTGCAGGGCACGGACGGTAACTTTCGTCTTTCAACTGTCCAATGATAGAGTGAATGTGCTTTATGCTCATTCCGTCTATGGTCTGCCCGTCTGTGCCTTTCGTATAGTTGCCCGCATTCTGCGACAACTTTTGATAGGCAAGTGCGTACAGATTTTCATTGAACAGCAGTCGGTAAAGCCGTTCAAACTTGTAATTAGGGTCTTGGCTGTGCCCAGCCAGACTGTTTAATACATTTGCTGAATCTCTCATAATGTCTCACACATCATTCGTTAAACATATTAAATAATAACTCACTGTCTCCCTTCGCCATGTACAAGGCTTTCCCTTGCTCGGACTACTACGGAGACTCTGTTGTCATATAGGATATTCAGGGGGCAAACCCCATAGCCTTTCGGCATTCCTACTTAGACAATCCCCATTTAGACATATAGTAACATAGCTCAATAGATTGTCGGATGCGATTTTCGTCCTTTTCCGCTTATTGCGGCTGTTCTGCAATCGGTTTTCGGCTCTCGTACTTGAGGTAGGAAAGTAGAAGTATTGCAGCCCGACGTTTGTAACTATCTTCCGTCGGGGTTTACCAACTAACAACTCGGACTGTCGTTCAAACAGTATAGTCTTCATCCTCATATCTATCATTTCATTTAGACATTCAGTAGCAGCATGATAGTTAGCTGACTTATGCCGTTTCCAACATGCGACACTCCCCACCGCCTTTCGGCTAAGTGGATAAGTTGGCTAATGACCGGCGTTGAAAACCCTTGCCGGGTAGGTTGCTAAGCCTACATTTACTATATGCCCTTATGGGCGCAGCACCTCGTGGTCGCAGATCCCGCCGCCGTTCTGTTTCAGCATCCAGACGCAATCCTTCTGCGACGGGTAAACGCTCTTGATTCCCCGGCTTGCCAGCCCTTTCAGGTTGAGGTCGGGAAAAGTCTGGTGCGAGCCGTCATACTTCGGGCGCACGAAACAGTTGAACTTGCGGTTATACATCGTCGTGAGCCGTTCCTTGAACTGCGGCGACTGTTCTTCCAACCATTCGGAGAACCCGTTACGGATTTCGTCTATCTTCGCGTTGGCGAGCTGTATGCCCTCGCTGTCGCGTACCTTGATGTCGTTGCCGTTCTCGTCCTTGCCGATACTTTTCATCATGTCGGGGCAGGTGTTGTGCAGGGCGTGCTTCAACAGGTGCATACCGTCATAGTTCCGGTAATAGCCCTTTACTAAAAACTCGTCCGTGATCTTCATGGTGCGGTAGCCGCACGCCACGGAAAATTCGTCCATGCTGGCGGAATAGGCGATTTTCACGTCCGTGTCGAAAAGATGGCTCATGTATGCGGCATACACGCCCGTGGGAATCCAGCGTTCACCGAAGTTGAAGTCGAGGTCTTCAAAGGCTATGCGCTGCGGTTCGGCTTCCTTCAATGCCTCCCACGCCTGTTTCACCTCCGGCATCCGCTCACTTTCGGGATTGTCCTCCATCCAGCCCTCTATGCGTTCCGCCTTCTCTATCACGTTCCCCGCGATGAAGCGGTCTTTGATTTCGTAACCGGTTACGAGCGGGTTGTAGAAGATGCGCCCCTTGAGGGCACCAAGCAGTTCCTCTTCCGTAGTGTCGGTTATCTCCTGCATATAGCCGAGATTGACCGTGCCGAACTTGTTGAGCGATGCGGACAAGGCTTCTTCGGGAGAGCCTGCATTGACACTGCTCTCCACCGAGAAGGAAACGGGACGGTCGAAGATGTCCGCCTTGACAAACTTGCCGTCCTCCGCACGTTCCAGCGAAAGGATGTCGCGCCCTCCGGCATCCATCATCACCAGTTTCACGTTCTGTCTGGCGTTGAGGTTACCGTAACGCATGACAAACTCATCGTAGTAGGTGTTGAGATACCCGCGCTGCGGTTTGTGTTCCGTATGGTTCTCCGTCTCGTGGCTATACAGACGTTCGTAAGCGTCACGGAGCGATATATACAGCATCGCTTTCTCTTTTTGATAGCCACGGAGGTCGAGCGGTTGGAAGGTCGCACCGTAAGGCGTGAGGTCTTTCAGGTAACCGAGATTGCGTGAAGCATCCAGCACCATCGAGCCGTCACGGTGGTGTGGCTCCAGCAGGCCGTTGAACGGACGGGGAGAAAGGTCCATGACTTCCTCCTTCGGCTTTTCCGTTTCAAGTTCCGGGAACAGGGAAGTGGCAACCGTTTCGGAAGTAGGCACAACTTCTGCCAGTGTTTCAGGTTGCTTTATTTCTTCCGTTTGTTCCGGCTTTTTATCCATATTGTCCGAAGAAGGCGCAAAAGCAGGGTTCAACGTGTCTTTGATACCCATCTTTTTCAGTTGTTCCTGCCTGTGCCGTTCTGCCTCAAGCCGTAGGGCCTTGCGCCGTTCCGCTGTCAGGCTCATCATTGTCTCATAGAAGCCGTTGATGGGAGGATTGGTTTCCCAATCCAGAGTGGCGTAAATGTCGTCCGGGTCGTTTGGCTTTTCGGCATTTTCCGGCTTTTCTTCCTTATTACCGTTTATCGGCTTGGCGGCTTCAACGGGTGGAGTAACTTTGACTTGCGGTTTAGGCGTGGACGGCATAGGCTTCGGCTTGCTTTCCTTTTTCGCTGCCTTTTTCTTTTTTACCGGTTCCTCTATGGGCATACCCCAAAGGTCGAGCAGGGTAAGCTGCACGGCTGACGAATGATTGGGTTGGCGCGGCTCAATCTCCGGCTTTTCCTCTATGGGCTGTGCCTGCGGCTTCTCCACTCCCTTGACAGGCTCAATTACAGAAACGGGGGCTATTACAGAAGGTGATACCTTTTCTGTTTTCGGAGCAGGTTGCACTTCCGCAGCCGTGCTTCCCTCCTTTGTCGGATGCAGCCTGTGTCTCTCATACAGTTTCCTGTCAAGTTGTTGCAGTTCTATTTTCAGATGCTCCCGCAAGTCTTCCGCCAGTTGTGCGATGTCCCCACAGTGCAGGAGTTTATAGGCTGGTTTCCCGTACGGGTCGGTACTTCTGATCAAATCCGTGTGTGAAAGCGAACCGATGCTCCATACATACCCATTTACGGAAGTGCCGATAGGGGTCTGTTCGGTCTGCACGAAGAGTTTTTCGTTGTAATACAGTTCACCGTTCTTTCCGCTGTTCTTTTGCAGGATAATCAGGTCGCTGCCCACCTCCGTTCCCGCGTTATCCGTAAAGAGGTTGTTCGGCAGGCGGGCTACGCCCACCAGATTGGCATGGTTCATCATATACTCGCGTATGGGCGCGTTGGTCGGGGCATCCAGTACCCCCTGCGAGGTGATGAACGCCACGATTCCGCCTTCACGCACCGCGTCAAGGCTTTTCAGGAAAAAGTAATTGTGTATCGTCCGTGCCGCCGAGAGCCTTGCAGGATCCTTGCTGCCCGAAAAATCCGGGTCGAACACCGCCACATCGCCAAACGGTATATTGGAGACAGCCAAATCAAAATGGTTCATGAACGGCTTTTCTATCTTCTCGAAGCCCTGTACCCTTACTTTCTGTCCGGGATGCAGGTGCTTCAGTATCTTGCCCGTCATCAGGTCTTTCTCAAAAGCCATGATGTCCGCGTCCGGTCTGTTCTCCAGCACGGCGTCCACGAATGCACCGACACCTGCCGACGGCTCCAGCACCCGGTCGGGACGGATGCCGTGTTCATGCAGCACGTCCGCGATGGTCCCGGTTATCTCCGGCGGGGTATAGAAGGCGGTCAGCACGGACTGCTTCATGGCATCCATATTCCGTTTGTACTCCGTCTCGTCTTTTGTGTTCTCCCGCAGCAACCTGTGCAGTTCCACGGTAGGGGCAAACAGTTCGAGGTCGGACTTCGCCCAGTGGACGGCATCCGTCAGTTCCCTTGCAGGGTTGAGTATGTTCTTCAGTCCCCCGAAACCGCAATAACGTTCTAACAAGAGCCGTTCGCGTGCGGTGGGTGTGCGCTGTTCCCTGTCAAGGAGGAATGCCGTCCGTATCGCCTCGATGTTGTCCCGCAGCCTCTGTTTGCGGTTAAACGCCATACTCTTCGATATAGAGGATGACGGCTCCCGTCAGCTCCGTGTAGAGCAGGTCATATTCGGGCGACAGGGCGAAATTGTCGTCCGAGAGGTCATAGATGGAGAATACGTTTCCGACAAGCGGTAGCAGCTTCTGGGTAAAGGCTTCACATTTTTCTCCCGGTACTTCACCCGCAAATTCGTTCTCCACGACTTCGCGCAGGATGGCGTGCTTGGAGTAGCGAAGGCCCTCCGTCAGCACCTTCATCGCCAGTTCCTGCGCCCCGTCGGCAGGATAGCCTTCGAGCCTTGCCCGTTCATACGCTTCGGCGGCACGGTCGGTTCTTTCTCGGATGAAGGCTTCATCGGCTGCCTGTTCGAACTTGTTCGTGGTGAGGTAGTCCAGCAGGTACAGACCGTAATAGGAAAAGTCGGTCCGACCCTCGTTTTTCTTCTTGTTGTTCATTTCTTTGGAATTTAGTGGATTGATAATGATGATAGGGATAATCGTTGGAAAACGAGAAGAAAAAGGCACCCGGTATCCCTCCGAGTGCCACCACTAAATCCAAAGTATGAGTGTAATCCGGTATCGAAGAACAATTCATTACTCTGAACCAGTGGCAAAGTTAAACATTTATTTTCTTCTTTTCGCAGAGGTCGCTTTACTTTTCCTTTCTGGGAACACGAAAACCGTGTTATAGTCCCCGTCAAAGGCGACTACGGCATCAAAACTCTTGCCCTGCTTGCTCTTGAATCCTTTGAGCAGTTTCGTGTGTCCGTCGGTGAGCAGGTTTTTGATTTCATCATCAGAGAGGGTGCGGTTTGCTTTCAGGCGGAACACGGGCAGACCGCACTCCGCGTTGTCGCAGCGGACGACCTTGCCGTAAAACTGCATCGTCCCCGCTCCGCACTTGGGACACTTGCAGCCGGAATCCCTGCGGGCGAACAGCTTGTCGCACGACAGCAGTTCGGAGGTAATTTCCCGTGTATATGCCTCAATCTTCCTGCGGAAGTCATCGGCGGGCAGTTCCCCACGCTCGATGCGTGCCAATTCCTTTTCCCATTCGCCCGTCATGGCGACATCGGCAATACGCATCGCCTTCACGACCGAGTAGAGGGCAAGCCCTTTTTCGGTGGGGACAAGCGACTTCTTGCAGCGTTCCATATAGCCGCGCTTGAAAAGCGTTTCGATGATGGACGCACGGGTGGCGGGCGTGCCGATGCCGCAATCCTTCATAGCCTGCCGCAATGCGTCGTCCTCTATCTCCTTGCCAGCCGTTTCCATCGCGGACAGCAGGGTGGCTTCGGTATGCAGCGGCTTGGGTTTGGTCTTTCCCTCCGTGATGGAGGCGGCTTTCAGTGCCAGCGTGTCGCCTTCCTGCCAACAGGGAATGGCGGCGGTTTCCTCTTGGCTGTTGTTCTCTTCTCCATTCTCCTTGCCATAGATGGCACGCCATCCGGCTTGCCTGATGATGCTGCCTTTTGCCACGAACTCCACTCCGGCACACTCTGCCGTGACGGTGGCAGTGTCCTTGACGCATTTTTCGGAGAAAGCCTCAAGCATGCGCCCGGCTATCATGTGATAGACGGTGCTGTCCTCTTTGGAGAGGAACAGCGGCTTCTCGCCCGTGACGAGCAGGGCATGGTGGTCTGTCACCTTGCCGCCGTCCAGGCTGCGGCGTGTCGGCACGGCTTTCGGCTGCAACTTGCCCTTCCATTCGGGCAGGCTGCCGATGAAGGCAAGCAGCTTGGGGATTTCCGCGAACACGTCTTCGGGAATGTAGCGGCTTCCGGTTCGCGGATAGGTGATGAGCTTCTTCTCGTAGAGCTTCTGCGCGATTTCAAGCGTCTGTTCCGCCGTGAAGCCATGCTTGGCGTTGGCTTCCTTCTGGAGCGTGGTCAGGTCGTACAGGAGCGGTGTTTCCTCCGTCTTCTCCTTGCGTTCGGCTTTCGTGACGGTGGCTGTGCCTGCCGACTTCACCTTATTATACAGTTCCGTCGCGGACTCTTTCTCTTTCCATTTTTCGGAAGAGGAAAACTTCACCGTTCCTTCATCGCAGCCGTCCGTTGCGATATGGAGCTGCCAGAAGGCTTCGGGGGTAAAGCGGCGGTTCTCCCAATAGCGTGCGCACACCATCGCCAACGTGGGTGTCTGCACCCGCCCGACGGAGTAAGTGCCGTGTCCGGCGGCGATGGAGAGTGCCTGCGTGCCGTTGATGCCCACGAGCCAGTCTGATTCGCTCCGTGCTTTGGCGGCAAGATAGAGGTTGTCGTATTTGTCGCCCGCTTCGAGGTTGCGCAGTCCCTCGCGAATAGCCTTGTCGGTAAGCGAGCTTATCCAGAGGCGGACGAACGGGGTGGTGCATCCGGTATAATGATAGAGGTAGCGGAAGATAAGCTCACCCTCGCGTCCGGCATCGGTCGCCACGATGATCTGTTCGCTTTCCTTGAATAGCCGGGCGACGGTTTTGATCTGCGCCACCACGCTGCTGTCAGGCTTGTAGCCCTTCTCCGTCTTTACCTGACGGGAGACGAGCGTGAAGGTGTCGGGTATGACGGGCAGGTTGTCACGGACAAAGCCGCGTATGCCGTAACCGTCGGGCATGGCAAGCTGCACGAGGTGTCCGAACGCCCATGTCACGGCGTAGCCGCCTCCCTCGAAATATCCTTCCTCTCTCTTTGTCGCGCCCACGATACGGGCGATCTCACGTGCCACAGACGGCTTTTCTGCAATGATTGTCTTCATATTTTTCTGTCGTT
>ENA-OUQN01001349-OUQN01001349.1-human-gut-metagenome-genome-assembly--contig:-NODE-1349-length-15018-cov-7.078527_pt1 | contig 15018 bp, 15 predicted proteins | sample MGYA00237950_ERZ548832 | MGnify/ENA primary metagenome ERZ548832 (study PRJEB26490, sample SAMN05194703) | human gut metagenome | biome: terrestrial biome; feature: human-associated habitat; material... | reverse complement strand
ATGATATCGGATCGGTTGCTGAAATAAAGGGCCTCAACAATGAACAGTATTTTATCTTAGGACTGACATATTTTGACAATGAATTAAGAGCCCATGTCGAAAAAGAAGACTATATAAAAGCGATAGCTTCTTTAGTAAAATATATTTCAGAACGTTCTCAAGGCTTTCCTACATATATGCCTGTAATTGGGACGGGAGGGGCTGATGCAGGCAGTGTAAATGACTTAGTTGTCTATATTGTTAAAACAATTGAGCTTTTTAAGGATGAAATAGATTGCGATATACATATTGTTGTAAGTGATAAAGAAGAAAAATTAGGTTTGATGAACCTGAAAATGTTATAGGGAGGAACCACACGTGAACAGAACAGGTACATATGTTGCCTTTGACGGGCAGGGATCGACAGATCCTACAGAAAGCGATATTCATTATTTTAACTTGCTGAAGGCATGGAATAAATCTGGAAGTATAGATTTTAGGTTTACTAATTCACATGAAAAAACTTATCAGGTACGTGATAGCTCATCAAAAGCAACGCTTTTTAACAGATTAGAAACTAGATTATCAGCGAGTAAGAATTTTCTTCTGATTATATCGGATAAGACAAATTATGACAGAGGAATTCTTAATTGGGAAATTGAAAAGGCCGTTGATTATTATGAGTTGCCAATCATAATAGCATATCCAGGGTATTCTAAGATTGGCGCACCTTCAGAATTGAATAGCATGTGGACAAAATCTTTGGCGGAACGAATAAAAAATGAAAGGGCACATTGTATACATATACCGTTTAAAAAAGAACCGATATTTGACGCGATTAATCAGTTTTCTGTTGTTAATTCAAAGTATCCTAAGGGAGGCGCTTTGGGGTGTTACTCAGAGGAAGCGTATAAAAGCTGGGGTATTGTTTAGCAACGTGAAAACGAGCTTCGTCTTATATGCTATTCTGGGTACAATTTGGGTACAGCAGCTTTGTAACCACATTAATAAGATACAAAACCGTATCAAAATGATGCGGTTTTGAAACACAATAACAATAAAGTAACATGAAAAATGAAAGATTCAGCATTCTGGTATAAACACGTGATAGAGACAAATGGAGTCGAATTATAAAAATAAGAGACCGGATATGAAGATCCATCTTTTTGCGATCTGATGTGGAAAATCTGGAGAAGAATCATTGGGTCCGGCAGAAGTATTGAAGCTTCATGAGGTTTTAGTAAAAGAATTCCAGACGCTTGTGGCAACAGGGGAAGTGAAGCATGTTGCAGGCCTTGCAGCGTGGGCACGCTGGATGAGCAGAGAAGATGAAAAAATAATGGAATATCATGGACTGGTATCTTATAACCCGGACAAATATCAGGAAGATCATGTATCCTGGTGGGACTGTGTCGACGTGATCTCTTCCAGCGGATATTATCCGATTGATCAATGGGAGCAGGAACTGGATCGTATCGAAAAAACTGTCTTAAAATATAGGAAACCATTTTTCTTTGCCGAAGCGGGATGTATGTCACGAAAAGGCTCCGGGATGATTCCGAATAACTGGGAATTGCAGGGAGAACTTCGCCTGGAAGAACAGTGTGAATGGTATCGTGCAATGTTTGAGGCCTGTAAGAAACGACCATGGCTTCGTGGCTTTGCTTTATGGGAGTGGGCACCAAAGCTGCCTTCTGCTTCCGAGGCATGGAAGGACGACAGTTATGAAATATGTGAGAAACCGGTGCAGGTGATAATAAAGAGATTCTATGAGCATGAGTCAGGAACCTCATTAATGTAATATTTGTAAAGGAAAAAGAACAGTCTGTTTTGATGGGATTAATTTCTGTTATGACAGACTGTTTTTTCTATTCCATTATCAATAGTTGATTTGCGGAAAACATCGAAATATATGTGTCGTGAGGAGAAGTTTATGCTGTACATAATACTATTATTTGTATTTGTAGTTGTATATTTGATGATGCTTATGCGGAGACAGAAAGAAAAGATGAGCGAAATTAAAATACAAATGGATCAACTGCAGGCACAACATGATGAATTGCAGAAAGAAAGGGATCAGTTACAAGAACGGATGAATCATCTGGAAGAGCAACGAGAACACTTGCAAATGCAAACAGACCAGGCATTTCGGAGTGCTGATGAAATCGAGAAAATTTGCGATGAGATATGGAATCATGCTAATACCATTCACCTTTACTCTTCGTTAGCTGAAGAAGAAAGCAAATCTATAACAATGAAAGAAAAACAAAAAGAAATTATTCGAACAACTGAGGAGATTCTAAACATCATATATAAATATAAAGGTAATGTATAATAAAAATATGTCATTGTAATGATTAGCGTTCAAGGTAAATTCTTATGTAATAATGTCACAGAAGGATTTACCTTTTTCAGGTACAATAGAGATACAAAATTTGAAAGGGGAACAAAGCATTGGCAAAAAGAGTGGCAAGTGTCGATAAAAAAAGATGTGTTGCCTGCGGAGTATGTGAAAATACTTGTCCGCTGGCAGCGGTTAAAGTACATCGTGGGTGCTATGCGGTAGTAGAAGAAGCAGTGTGTGTAGGATGCGGGAAATGTGCACAGTACTGTCCGGCAGGATGCATTGAAATGAGAGGGAGGGTAGCGGTGTGAAGAAAAAGAAACATTGGTATGATTATTTATGGATATGGGCGATCATTTATTTTGCTCTCGGTTTTTTTAATATATTGTTCGCCTGGTTTGGGATGATTGATTTCCTGTTGCCGTTAGGAATAGCAATATTCGGTGGAAATAAATTTTTCTGTAATCATTTGTGTGGACGTGGCCAGCTTTTTAGTAAGCTTGGTGGAGATTTAAAATGCTCAAGAAATAAACCAACCCCACAATGGATGAGTTCAAAATGGTTCCGATATGGCTTTTTGATATTTTTCCTTACAATGTTTGGGAATATGGTATTTCATAAAAGGCATATGTCAAAAACATTATTGACATATGCCTTTTATAGGACTATTATATAAGAAAAGCGAGAAAGGAGCAGTTTATGCCGAGACCAGTAAAATGCAGAAAAGTCTGTCATTTCCCCAATGTTTTAGAATTCCTTCCGACAGATAATACTGAGAAAAACACACCTATTGTTCTGACGGTAGATGAGTATGAGACAATTCGTCTTTTGGACAAGGAAGGTTATAGTCAGGAGCAGTGTGCAGCATCTATGCAAGTCGCAAGAACAACAGTTCAACGGATTTACGAGATTGCCAGGAAGAAAATAGCAGATGCACTCATTGATGGACATCCACTCAGAATCGAGGGCGGGGATTTCAGAATTTGTGATGGTCAGAGCAGCAACTGCAGCTTTGGAGGATGTTACAAACAGGAAATTTACAAAAAATATGCAGAAGAAAAAGGAGAAGGTATCATGAGAATAGCAGTAACATATGAAAATGGACAGATTTTCCAGCACTTTGGACACACAGAGACATTTAAGATTTACGATGTAGAGGAAGGAAAAGTAGTACATTCAGAAGTAGTAGATACGAATGGAAGCGGACATGGCGCATTGGCAGGAGTTCTTAATGCATTGAACGCAGACGTTTTGATCTGTGGCGGAATCGGAGGCGGTGCACAGACAGCGTTAGCGGCGGCCGGTATTAAGCTTTTCGGAGGAGTTTCCGGAGATGCGGATAAAGCAGTAGAAGCTTTTATCAATGAAACACTTGATTATAATCCGGATGTGAAATGTTCTCATCACGAGCACAATCACGGGGAAGGACATACATGTGGTGAGCATGGATGTGGAAGCCATAGCTGTCATTAAGAAGAATAGAAAAAAATAATAATACGAAGGATGTGCCAAGGTAATGGAGAAGTTACCGTAGTGCATCCTTTTTGTGTTAGTTTCCAGAAAGATATTTGTATAAGTAATCCGGCTTCTAAGATATCTTCTGTAATGCGAGTTTTTCTGAATTATAAAAGATATAATTTGGAAGGGAGATTATGATATACTGTAAACAAGATATAGTGCAAAACGTAACAGAAAGGAGTATGCACAGTGTCAGAGAAAAAGAAGTTTACAGTATACGTCGGAAGTGTGGCACTATGCGTAGGTGTGGCCGTTCTGCTGCATTATGTGTCATTTACCAATCCTTATCTGCAATCTGTTTGTCATCTTTTAAGACCTTTTATTTATATAGGACTTTATCTGGTATGGGCGGTTTCTTTTCAAAAAAGGATTATCCAAAAGGAAGCCAGGCGCTGTTTAATAATGATTGCAGCGATGATAGTTTTTTGGATGCTCATTCGTATGTGTAAATTTGAAATACCGTATGAGATGCCGACAGCATTGCGCTATGCCTGGTATCTTTATTATATTCCTATGGTGTTGCTGCCCACGGTCAGTCTTTATCTGGCATTTTATATACGGCAGCCGGAGAATTATAAATTACCGGAAAGACGATGTCTGCTGTTTTGTCCGGCATTGTTTCTGATAGGGATTGTATTAACGAATGATCTGCACCAGTTAGTTTTTACTTTCCCGGAGGGGAGACTGGGGGAAGCAGCTTCCTATGAAGTAGGCGTCTATGGATATGGAGCAATGTATTATGCTATAGTCGCCTGGGATCTTGGCTGTCTGCTGGCAGCACTCTTGATTATTCTATTAAGATGCAGAAAAATTAAAAACAGGAAAATGCTTTGGATGCCTTTTGGTGCTTATGGACTGTCGGTTGTCTATGGCATTGCCTATTATCTGAATCTGCCCTTTTGGAAAATATTTTCAAGCGATATGACGGCTGCATTATGCCTTTTGTTTGCTTTGATTATTGAAAGCTGCATCCAGTGCGGATTGATCCCTTCCAATACAGGATACGCACAATTATTTGCAGCATCTACAATTTCAGCACAGATTACAGATCGGAGTGGAAAATACATTTATCAATCGCAGGATTCGGAATATATTGCGCCGGAAATCGTAAGACAGGTAGTTCACAGCCCGATCATGTTGGAAAATGGAATCAGACTGTCGGGAAAACCAATTTTGGGAGGCTATGTCTTGTGGAAGGAAAATCTGTCGGAATTACAGGAAATCGTAAGAGAGCTTGAAGACAGGAAGGAAGAATTAAAAGATGCGAATCTGATTGAGGAAGAAAATCTGAGAACAAAAAGAGAAATAGAAAAACTTTCTGTGAAGAATCAGCTTTATGATAAAATACAGAAACAGACGGCAAGGCAGAGTGCACTTTTGACGGAATTCATTGAAGCATATTCTATGGAAGAAGATGAGAACGAAAGGAAAAAAATATTAGGGAAGATAGTTGTGATCGGAGCCTATATAAAAAGGCGTAGTAATCTTATTTTTATTGCGGAGCAGACCGTAAAATTTCCGATCAGAGAGTTGGAGTTATGTTTCAGGGAAACGATAAAGAATCTGGAATGGAACCATGTTGAGGCAGGTTTTTCCACCGCTTTAGATGAAATACGAAGTGAAGATGCTATGCAGATTTATGATTTTTTTGAAGCAGTCATTGAGGAATCTTTGGAAGATCTGTCGGCATTTACTGTAAATCTGAAACGCAGAGAGGAGCGGATCGTCATGTCTATGAGTGTGGAATGTAAAACAGATCTGCGGGAAATTGCCAGACGATATGGAGCTTGTGCGGAGCTGGATTTTGACGGAGCATGGCTGCTTTCTCTGATTCAGGGAGGAGGTAGCGGCAAATGATAAAAACATTTGAAAACTGTTCGCCGGAGTATCAGATCACGATCATTTGCTTTTTTATTTTTTTGACTTTACTGTATATGATTCTGGTTATTTATGAAGGAACAGGAAAAAGACAAAGAAAGATGTTGCTGCTGGACAGTGCATTGCTTATAGTTATTTTCCTTATAACATCCGGCTTGTGTGCGCGGCAACGGATGTTTAAAATACCATATGTGATTTTAATTGTTATGGGAATTTGTGGTTTTTTATATGTAGGAATGAAGATCTTTGGAATTCATAAGTACCGCAAGAACTGCCTAAGGGAAAATGCAGTTCAGGAGAGTCTGGACAATTTGCCGAGCGGAATTGTTTTTTTTGATGGGAACGGAATGCCTAAACTGATGAATCGGAAAATGTATCAAATTTGTCAGAATCTGGCGGGAAGAGATATACAGAATATTACAGAACTGAAGGAAGCACTGGAACATCCTCTGAAAGAGAATGTATTTTATGATGTTGATCTGAAAGTATACTGCTTTGCGGATGGAAGTGTGTGGAAATTTTCAGAGAAAGAGATTACTACGACAGTCGGAGATCGATTTTTCCAATTTCTTGCTTCTGAAGTGTCAGAATTATATCGGAACAAAGTGTTGTTGAAGGAAGAAAATCAGAAACTTCAGGAAATGTCTGTGGCTATGAAAGAACTTTCTAAGAATGTAATAACTCTGACCAGAGAAGAAGAAATGTTATCTATGAAAATGAGAGTGCATGATAATCTGGGATATAGTGTCCTGGCGGCACAGCGGATGTTGATGCGGGAATCGGAAGCAGACCGGGATATTTTCTGTTCGCAATGGAAGCAGACATTAGATTTGCTGAATAAAGATAACGAGTCTGTGGAAGGCGAACAACTGCACAGGCAGGTGCAGGAAAGAGCAAAGACTTTGGGTGTGAAAATCATTTATACAGGAGAAAAAGTCTGGGAATCTCATATTTCCGAACTGATGGATACAATACTTTTGGAGGCGCTTTCCAATTGTGTCCGCCATGCCGGGGCAAGCGAATTGTATGTAAAATCCGGCAGTGAGGAACAAGAGTGGATTATAGTAATCACAGATAATGGACAAAAAACGGAGAAGAATGTCAAAGAAGGAGGAGGATTATCCGGTATACGAAAAAGGGTGGAGCAATGTGGAGGTACATTGAGAATCTGTGCGGAGTCAAAATTTTCGATAATCGTTAAGATACCAAAGGAGGTGCGGAGATGATACGGGTATTAATCGTGGAAGACCAGCGTATGGCTCGAGAAGATATGGAAAATTATATCCAGTCCAGTGGGAGATATTGTCTGGCGGCATCTATCACAAACGCAGCTATGGCAGAAACCGTATGCAGGCAGAGCAAATGTGAACTTGTCTTGATGGATGTCTGTACGGAGAATGATGAGAGTGGTCTTGTGGCAGCAGAGAAGATTAAAAGGACCATGCCTCAGATAAAAATAATTATCGTGACTTCTTTAGTAGAGTGCAGTTTTATTGACAGGGCGCGCAAAGCGGGAGTAGAAAGCTTCTGGTATAAAGATGCCGGTAAAGAGGAACTGTTGGAGGTTATGGATCGCACGATGAAAGGGGAGAGCGTGTATCCGGATGCTCCGCCGGTTGTGATGATCGGAACAGCGAAAAGCTGTGATTTTACACCGGGGGAATTAGCAGTTCTGCGATTAGTGGTGGAAGGAGAATCCTATAAAAAAATTGCAGAAAGTTTGTGTATATCACCGGAGACTGTAAAATGGCATATCAAGAATATGCTGCAGAAAACGAATTTTGATTCCAAAACGAAATTGGCGGTAGCTGTTACAAAGAAAAATCTGATTATAAACGGATTTTAAAAAATGAAAAATCCCATTGCTTTCCTGATAGTGAGGCAATGGGATTTTTTGCAAAAGTACATTTTACTACCCATCTGGGTAGTGCTTAAGTCTCAAAAAACAGATATCATAGTAGTATGTAAAAGTGAAACGAGTGTAAAAAACAGGGAGGGAACAGAGTGTGAGAAAGGTCGTTATCGATATGCAGAATTATTTATTTTCGGATGCCATAGCAAAGGTGCTCAAATCCTATGATTCTGATTTTTTTATAGAGATGTCAGACACACCGGATAAAACAGCAGAATTATGCAGAGTCATTCAGCCGCATATTCTGATGATGGAAATTACAGGTCAAGCATTGTGGTCATTAAAAGAACGTCTGGCAATCTGCCGGGAAGTGCGTAGGTATGCTCCAAACTGTAAATTTATTTTTACAGTAGATGAGAAAGCAAATGCAGAGACCGCAAAAAAAGTAGTAGAATGTAAAAAAACGGGTCTGATCGACTGTTTCATTTACAATACCATTTCATCCAGCTATATGACTGCAGTTCTGGACAGTCTGTAAGCTGCAGTCCCGGAAGGAGAAAAGATAAACATGAGATCTGTTATGAAAAGGATCTGCCTGTCTCTGGCAGTGATTGCAGTCCTGATCTTTACAGGGTGCGGGCAGAAAAAAACGAAAGATCCGATCACTGTTACATTGTGGCATGTATATGGCGGACAGACAGAATCGCCATTAAACGATCTGATTGATGAATTTAATGAAACGATTGGAAAAGAGAAAAATATCCGGGTACAGGTTGGCAGTGTTACAAATACGAATACGATACATGAAAATGTGCTGGCATCCGCATTTGGAGATCCGGGGGCTTCCAAACTGCCGGATATGTTTGTTTCCTATCCCAAGACAGTTCTGGCGATGCCGGATGATACGGAGCTTGTAGATTATTATGATTATTTTACAGAAGAAGAACTGAACGAATTTATTCCGGCCTTTTTGGAAGAGGGTGTCATTCATGAAAGACTTTCCATTTTGCCGGTAGCAAAATCAACGGAAGTTATGTTTATCAATAAAACCGCATTTGATCGTTTTGCAAAAGGAACAGGAGCGAAGATAGAAGATTTAAAAACATGGGAAGGACTCTTCGCAATGGCAGAACAATATGCTGCATGGACAGACAACCAGACGCCGGACGTTCCTGGTGATGGAAAGAATTTTTTCGTTCATGATTATCATTTTAACTATTTTCAGGTAGGTGTAGAATCCCTGGGTGAAAATTTCTTTAAAGGAGAAAATCTGGCTTTCGGACCGGAATTTCAAACAGTGTGGGAACCTTATGCAAAAGCGGCACTGTCCGGAGGAGTATGGCTTCGCGGCGGTTATGCGACGGAACCTTTGCGAACGGGAGATTCGATTGTATCGGTGGCTTCGTCAGCCAGCGTGTTGTATTATTCAGACGAAGTTACGTATGCGGATAATACATCGGAAAAAGTAGAGATTGTTTCCATGCCATGTCCCGTATTTGCCAGGGGAGAAACGATGGTCATGCAGCGGGGTGCCGGTATTTGTACGGTAAAATCTACACCGGAAAAAGAAAAAGCCTGTATTACGTTTCTTAAATGGCTGACAGAAGCCCAAAAGAATGTGGAATTTGTGACCAGTCTTGGATATATGCCGGTAAAGCAGGAAGCTTTCGATGTTTACCTTCCGGAGGCGATCGAGAAGTTAAGTGATCCGATGTATGTATCCCTGTATCAGGCTTTTTTAAAGACGCAGGAGAACTATACATTTTATACTGCTCCGAAATTGGATTCCTATCTGGATCTGGAAACAAAGTTTGAAGAACTTATCAGGCAAACCCTGTCAGTAAAGCGGTTGGAGTGGCAGGAACATCCGGAAGATATGGATAAACTTGTTTCAGAGACATTAGAGGATTTCAAAGCAGCATACACACAATAATGTCTGCCGGATCGGCAAAAGAGGTGGCTGACATATGGGAGAAAAGAGAATAAATTTCCGGAAGATTATAAAAGGAATAAAGAGACAAGGCATCCGTATGCAGCAAAGACTGATTGTTTATTGGTGCGTGGTGATTTTAACACTTTTTTTAGCGACAGTTCTGTTACTGAGTATTATTGGAGTTCTTCCGGGAATGGATTTTAAAGTACGGGAAATGTTGTCTGCCCAGCAGAAGAATACGTTGTCAGCGATGACAGAGCAGACCGACATTATGATGGCGAGAAGTATTTCTTTATCGGAAGATATTACAAAAGAATTGAATCAATGCCTGACAGCCAATGGAAAGACATTTTCAGATTTGAATGATAATCCTCAGCTGATCATGGATTTGGAGTCTGCGCTGTATCCCTCCTTGAAATCTGCATTGGATGTGAAGTATTGCAGTGGAGTTTTTGTTGTATTGGATGCAACGGTAAATACGAAGACGGAATATGCAGATACATCACGCATGGGAATCTACCTGCGCCTGTCTGATTTAAAGGCAGTAAATACAAGCAAACAGCACGTAGTTTTTTTCAGGGGAAATGCTGATATTGCAAGAGCAGAGCAGGTACAGCTCCATAACCGTTGGAATTTAGAATTTGATACGTCCGCATTGCCGGGTTATGAACAGATTATGCAGTTTGATGGGAACCGGCTGGTAGAGAGCTGCCTGTGGACAGACCGGCTGGAGCTGAGTGACACATGGGAGGATGTGCAGCTTTTATATGTCCCGGTTTTAGACAGTACCGGAAAAGTACGCGGTTTGTGCGGTATGGAGATGAGTAATCTGTATTTCAGGCTGTCTTATCCTATGGTGGAAGGTTCCTGTGGGAATATAGTGACAGTACTGGCTCCTATGGACAAAAAAGGAAACATCTATCTGGATAAGGCGATGTTCGGAGATACAAAGGAAACGTATCTTTCACCATCAGGAACGATGACAGTGAAGAAAGGAAAGTATTATAATACATATTCTACCGCTTTCGGGAATTATATAGGCAGGCATGAACTGCTTGAATTGAAGAGTTGTAATGGGATGCCGCTTGCGGTACTGACATTGATATCAGAAGCGAATTATGAAAAATTAACAGCGGACAATCGAAGGGACTGGATCATCGGTACGTTGTTATTCCTGATTTTATTATTGATTGTTTCTGTCAGTATGTCCCGTCGTTTTGTGAAGCCGATTCTTCGGAGTTTAAAAGCACTGCAGGAGGATACGCTGACGGATGAAAATTTATCAGGAATTTCAGAAGTGGATGCACTGGTTGATTTTATGCAGAAAAAAAGAAATACGGAGAAACTGGAAAATGGAGGCATTCCTCCGAATATAGAAGAAATGCTCAAGGCGTTTGCTTTGCGCGTGGAAACTCTGACTCCGTCAGAGAGGATGGTTCTTCAGTATTATGTTGATGGATATACGATACAGGAGATTGCTTCATTGCTTTATATCAGTATTGGAACAGCAAGAAAGCATAATACAAATATGAATCGAAAACTGGGAATAACTGTCAGAGAGGAATTAATGCTGTATATTGAGTTGTTTCGAAAATGCGATCAGTTAGATAAGCTGACATATAATAGAACTGAGTAAAAGAAAAAGAGTCTGTACAGGCTCTTTTTTAGTTTGACCGACAGATATCGTTTACATTTTTACAAAAAAGAAATTGCGCATATATAGTAGATAGATAAAAAAGAAACACTATATATAGTATACTAATCGTTCGTATTTTGGAAAATAAGCAAAATATACGAATGGCGACCATAGTATTTGCTTTCCCTATCTGCTACGCTTTCATTACGAAATGGTGGCCGCCCGATAAAAGAAAAAAATAAAGGAAATGGATAAGGAGGGAGAACTAAAGAGTGGGATGGTGATAGAGCAAGGAGGTTAACAAGGAGGTTGAAATGTGGAATATATTACGAAAAAGGATTTAATAGATTGTTCTACACCGGATGAGTTTTGCTTTTCACTATGCTGCATGGAATGTAAAACAGTATGGAAAAGCACACCAATTCGTTTTTCCAAAGCGGGGAAAAAACCGGAAAATGAAAATCGGAAGATTATTTATGATACGCTTTATGACCGGGAAAAGAATTTAGCATTTCAAAAAGCATTGAATCAGGCGAAAGAAATCTTTAATATTTGTCCGATATGTAAGCGTCTTGTATGTGACCATTGCTTTTTGATCTGTGATGATCTGGATATGTGTGTGCAATGTGCCGCAAAACTTAATGAAAAAGGTACTGTTGTAGGATGAAAAAGAAAAACGAAAAAGAAAAGAAAGGAGAACTTTACTATGAAAAAATATGAGATTTTAGGAGGAAATTTACCAGTTGTCGTATGTGAATTAGCAGCAGGAGAATCTATGATCACAGAAAGCGGAAGTATGAGCTGGATGAGCCCGAACATGAAAATGGAGACGGTTTCCGGTGGCGGAATGAAGAAAATGTTCGGCAGAATGATGTCTGGTGATTCTGCGTTTCAAAACAGATATACCGCAGAAGGTACAGACGGAATGATTGCATTTGCATCAAGTTTTCCGGGAGCAATCAAAGCGCTGGAGATTAGCAGCGGTCACTCCATGATCGTGCAGAAAAGTGCATTCCTTGCTTCAGAAGAAGGCGTGGAACTGTCCATGCATTTCCAGAAAAAATTAGGAAAAGGCATATTTGGCGGAGAAGGTTTCATTATGCAGAGATTGAGCGGAAATGGAACTGCATTTGTAGAAATTGACGGACATGCAGTGGAATATGATCTGAGTGCCGGACAGGAAATGGTGATCAGTACCGGGTACTTAGCGGCAATGGAAGAAACCTGTACGATGGATATTGTAACCGTAAAAGGAGTAAAAAATATGCTGATCGGAGGAGAGGGCATTTTTAATACTGTTGTTAAAGGACCGGGAAAGGTGATCTTACAGACAATGCCAATCAGCAAGGTGGCAGAATTGCTGACTCCGTTTTTTGCAGATAAGAAGTAGTCGAAAGGGAAGAGGTTTATGAGAAAAAAATTGAATTTGTTATTAGGATTAGTGTTTATCATCAGTATGGCAGCACTGACCGGGTGTGGAGGCTCCGGAAAAGCAGGAGAGAAGAATCCATATGAAGGAAAATGGGTAGCGGTCTCCGCTCAAATGATGGGAATATCCGTCAGTGTAGATGAAACTTTCGGTGGTGATTTTGAATTTGAAGTGAAAAATGGAGGAAAAGTATCCTTTTCAGTCGGAGACACTACCGGAAATGGAAAATGGTCTGTCGAAGATGATCAGTTTACCTTGAGCATCGAAGGAGAAAAAATGGTGGGAACCATCGGAAAAGATATCATTTCTTTTGATGACATGCTGGAGATGGGAGTAAAGGTGATTTTTGCAAAGGATGGAACCGATGCAATGGATCCTTCGCTCTATCTGACAGAGGAGGAAAGTGCAGTCATAGGTAAGTGGGCTTCTGAAAGCGTAGAAGAACTTTTAGGAGACGGACCGCAGACTTCTATGGAAGGAGTAGACAACATCAATGATGCACTGCGTCTTGATTTCAAAAATGACCGTAATGTAACAGTTATTTATAAAGGAGAAGAGATAGGGACATTCCCATGGTCAGTTGCACTGGGGTATTGTGCGATTGAATCAGATAACCCATCTCTCTCAGTGGCGATAAATGATGATGGCACGTTGAAAGTAGATTACAGTAATGACGAAGACTACTACACATTTCATTGTGTGAAAAGTGACGGTGAATAGCTGAAACGGATATGGAAAGCGTGAAGGGAGGGAAGATACCATGAAAAAGAAATTGTGGTGTGTGCTGTGTATCATGACATGCATGATGATGATAGCGGCATGTGGACAAAAAAAGGCTCCGGAGAAGAAAAAAACAGAGCAGGCAGAAACAAAATTTAAGGACAGGGAAAATCTTAAATTAAATTTATTTACAGTGTATTATCCGAAAGCATGGAACTATGATAAAGAAAATATGAAGAAAGATAAAGACTACGCTCGCGTTAGATTTTTTGATGGAGATACAGTAGATGAATCCGAGAATGTCATTTATATAGAAGCAACAAAGGAGGATTCCTATAAATATCGAAATAGTTTAGTTGACTTCGGCGTGGATTTAGAGACATATGCAAAAGGGAAAATGGACACTGTAACAATAGGAAATGCAGAATATACAGCAATGCCGGAAAGTAATTCCGTAGAGAAAACATATATGTATCGCCATGAAAAGTCTGGTACATCCTATGATATCAGAGTAAAGGGACAGGAAATAGATGATTCTGACAAAGAATTGCTGGAAGGAATTGTGCTGAAATTAAAGGATGAAGGAAATAAAGACGCACCATGGCCATGGGAGGGAGAGCCTCTTGAACCTGTATTGGCAAAGCAGATGGTAGGTTCTTATACAATCGTTCCGGAATATATTCCGTTTAAAGAAGCACAGGGTGTCATGCAGATCATGGAACATCAGTTTGTAAAACAGGGCAACCAGGTATTCCATTTGCTGGAGAACAAACTGGATACTTATGAATATTCAGAAAGCGGACTCAAATTCGTTTCTTCGATGGAACTAGACGATGATTGTGAATATTTGTCCGGAGATAACAGTGGAATGTTATATCTTTCGCCGGGAATCGGAGATGTAATTGGCGTAAAAGATGGAAAAAAGGCAATGCAGACAACCGTAGATGGATATTTGAATATGCATCCATCCGGAGAATGGGGAATCAGTTTCTGGGTGAACAGTGATACTCAGAAGATTGCAAATCAAGGCGGTAACCTGACAGCAGAACCGTGGATACTGACCGGATTAAATAAAGATGAAGAGCGCAAGGGACTATTTTCCATGATAGATGACGTACAGATCACGAATAGTCATATTATGGTTGCCGGTTCCATGGCTGCGGAAAACGAAGGCACAAAAATAGTTGTCTATGATTATGATGGCAATCAGCTTTTGAAATTAGGTGGAGAAGATATCAGTTCTCCGGACCGGCTCGGATCCATTACAGGTATGGCGGAAACAGAAAATGGTTTTGTGGCAGCAGATGGAAATATGCGGGAAATACAATTCTGGGCAAAAGATGGAACGCATATAGGCGCAATTTCTACAGATGACATATTTGGTGTCGGTTATCCATGGCTGGAAGATATGCAGCTGTTAGATGACGGTTCTCTTTTAATCCTGCTGACACAGAAGCGAAATGATGAGTCGGCAAATGAATTGATGTTCTTCAGATTGACAGGATTCTAATCCAGACATATTACTCACGAAAATATCAAATCAATAAGTTTGAAGGGGCTGTCGCACTAAGTAATTAGTGCGCAGCCTCTTTTCTGTGCTTTTTTTCAAAATCATCTGACTTTATACATTCTGCCACATGTGATTAGTGGAAAAATGATTTTTCAAGAAAATCTATTTAAAAGAACGCAAGTTGAATGGAGAGCAGGTTGACAGCAAAAATATAAAGAA
>ENA-OUQN01001340-OUQN01001340.1-human-gut-metagenome-genome-assembly--contig:-NODE-1340-length-15093-cov-4.338077_pt1 | contig 15093 bp, 11 predicted proteins | sample MGYA00237950_ERZ548832 | MGnify/ENA primary metagenome ERZ548832 (study PRJEB26490, sample SAMN05194703) | human gut metagenome | biome: terrestrial biome; feature: human-associated habitat; material... | reverse complement strand
GCAGATGACATGGGACTTGGAAAAACAATTCAGATAATATCAATTTTATTAGATTATAAGCAAAACACAGAAAATCAAAAAACAAGCATAGTAGTATCACCAAGCTCATTATCATTAAACTGGAAAAATGAAATAGAAAAATTTGCACCAGAATTAAAAATAAAAGTAATAAGAGGAACAGCGCTAGAAAGAAAAGAAAAAATAGAACACCTAGAAAAATATGATGTAATAATAACTTCATATGACTTATTAAAAAGGGATATTGATGTATACAAAGAAAAAAAATACAATTTTAAATATATAATTGCAGATGAAGCACAATATCTAAAAAATAATGCAACTAAAAATGCGAAAGCAATAAAAAAACTAAATGCAGAAACAAGATTTGCATTAACTGGTACACCAATAGAAAACTCATTAGCAGAATTATGGTCAATATTTGATTTAATAATGCCAGGATACTTATTTAGTTATAAAGAATTCAAATCAGCATATGAGATGCCAATTGTAAAAGAAGAAAACCGTGATGCCATGGAAAAGCTAAAAATGCTTATAGAACCATTTGTATTAAGAAGAACAAAAAAAGAAGTTTTAACAGAATTACCAGAAAAAACAATAACAGTTTTAAATAACGAAATGGAAGAAGAACAAAAAAATATTTATTTATCATATTTAGTACAAGCAAAACAAGAATTACAAGATGAAATTACTACAAATGGATATGAAAGAAGTCAAATAAAAATACTTGCAGCACTTACAAGATTAAGACAAATATGTTGCCATCCAGGGCTATTTATAGAAGACTACAATGGAGGAAGCAGTAAATTAGACCAATGTATGGAAATAATAGAAGACGGAATAACAGCAGGACACAAAATATTACTATTTTCAACATACACATCAATGTTCGAAATAATAGAAAAAGAACTTAATAATAGAAACATCAAATATTTCAAATTAACAGGAAGTACAAAAGTAGATGAAAGAATAGAATTAGTAGACGAATTTAATCAAAACAAAGAAATAAGTGTATTTTTAATATCACTAAAAGCAGGAGGAACAGGACTTAACCTAATAGGAGCAGACATGGTAATACACTATGACCCATGGTGGAACCTATCAGCAGAAAACCAAGCAACAGACAGAGCTTATAGAATAGGACAAAAAAACAATGTTCAGGTTTATAAATTAATAACAAAAGATTCAATAGAAGAAAAAATATATGAACTACAACAACGTAAGGCAGAATTAACAGATAATATGCTAAACACACAAACTACATTTATCAATAAATTATCAAAAGACGATATAATGAACCTATTTAGCTAATAGGTGTCCAATAGGGACGGTTCTTTTTGGACATTTGGGACGGTTCTGATGGGACAAAAATGTCCCAAAGGGACAGATGTTAAAATTAAATTTAGAATTGAAAGTATATTGGGGGTATACATGGAAAATTGGATGCAAAAATATGAAAATAATAAAGAAAAAACATATGTAGATATTTTACAAAGCAAACTGGAGAAATTAATAGATTTAGTTGACAGTGCTAAATATTATGAAGAAAATAAAAAGATAGAAGCTCTTTCAAAAATTGTCGAGTTATATAAAGAACAAAAAAAGAGCGGACTGGATTATGACGAAAAAGACATGATTTTTAGAAAAAAACAATTAGCAGAGATTAGATATAGAAAATTAAAAAGAGAACATATTGAATCAAAAGAATCAGAATCTTGGAATGAATTTGAAAAAGATGAAGAACAAGAAGAATTAGAGGATGAAGAAAGATGAAAGATTATATAACAATTATAGGTGGAGGACTAGCAGGATGTGAGGCTGCATATCAAATTGCAAAAGCCGGAATAAAAGTAAAATTATATGAAATGAAACCAATAAAATATTCGGAAGCACATTCAAATGAAAATTTAGCAGAAATAGTATGCAGTAATTCTTTTAAATCAAATTTGATAACAAACGCATGTGGATTATTAAAAGAAGAATTAAGACGACTAGATTCACTATTAATCAAGATTGCAGATGAAACTCAAGTGCCAGCAGGACAAGCTTTAGCTGTTGATAGAGAGTTATTTGCAAAAAGAGTTACAGAAGAGATAGAATCAAATGCATTGATCGAAGTTATCCACAAAGAAGTAGAAAATGTGGATTCTGATAGTGGAATAAATGCAGAAGACGGAATTGTTATAATTTCTACAGGACCGCTGACTTCTGAAAAAATGGCAAAACAGATTTCAAAATTAACCGGTGAAGATAAGTTGTATTTTTATGATGCAGCAGCGCCTATTATATCAAAAGATAGTATAAATTTTGATATTGCTTTTTATGGAAATAGATATGAACAAGAAAAAAAGAAAGATGAGACTATTGAAGAATGGCAAGAAAAACAGAAAAAACAAGAAAAAAGTTATATAAATTTGCCATTGAATAAAGAAGAATATGAGGCATTTTGGAAAGCTTTAGTAGAAGCGGAAGTTGTGACATTACATGATTTTGAAAAAAGAGAGATTTTTGAAGGATGTATGCCAATAGAAATAATGGCAAAAAGAGGATTAGATACATTACGTTTTGGACCATTAAAACCAGTAGGATTTGATGATCCAAGATATGCAAAAAGGCCATATGCTGTAGTTCAATTAAGACAGGACAATTCAGAAGGAAACATATATAATATGGTTGGATTTCAAACAAATCTAAAATTTGGAGAACAAAAAAAAGTATTCAGTATGATCCCAGGACTTGAAAATGCGGAATTTGTTAAATATGGCGTTATGCATAGAAATACATATATAAATTCTACAAAATTATTGGATGAAACGTATAATTTAAAATCAAATCCAAATATTTTCTTTGCGGGACAAATAACTGGAGTTGAAGGATATGTGGAATCAATTTCTTCTGGAATGGTAGCAGCATTGAATGCTATAAATCGTTTTAAAAATGAAAACAAAAAAATAATTTTTTCTGAATATACAGTAATCGGAGCTTTAGCTAAATATATTTCAACTGAAAACGATAAATTCCAACCAATGAATGCAAATTTTGGGATTTTACCTGCTTTGGATGGAAAGAAGATTAGGGATAAAAGGGAAAGATACTTAAAATTGGCAGAAAGAAGTTTAAAATATTTTGAAAAGTATACGCCATTCCATTACGTTTGTCAACTCTGGATTTTACTTCTTGCTTTTGCTTTCATATTGTTCAAAAGTGTTTCATCCGGCGTGAAACGTATCCGTACACTGTTTCCATCATCTCCACGGTATACCGCTATATAATGCCTGTCCTTGTCAAATCCGGAAGAGCAGTCCTTTAACGGGATCTGCTGATACGAATCTAAAGCATGTGACTGTTCCGGTGCCACAATATCAACCTTTTCTAAATCAATCTTCTGTATATTGACACGCTGCTCACCACCATATATTGCATCAAAATCAATCTGTCCGTCTACAAATACATACTCATACGCAGTCTGTTTCTTAGGCAGAAGTACGATCATTACCGCATCAATTACTACAACAAAAAAAAGAAGCAGCGCACTATGCAACACCAATAGATCAACAATAGGCAAAATGATACATATTGCAATCATCAGGTTACGCTTCTGTCTGCGTTCCTTCGGCATCATGGCCTCTAAATAGGTCTCTGAATATAATGGTTCCATATCTCAATCTCCATTCTACGTTCGGTACAATAATATTGTAACAAATTTACATTATTTTCTCAAGAGTGTCCCTTGAAAAAATAATATACCTCTGATTTCTCTGTATATTGAAAAAATAACTGCTCTTTTGCAATCCTTTGGGATCTGCAAAAGAGCAGCCTATTCAGAACATAAATTATGCTCTATATACTACAACGATATACTTTGAAGGATCCGGATTACATCATACCCATTCCGCCTGCTCCTCCTGCCGGCATTGCTGGAACATCCTCTTTGATCGTTGATACTACAGATTCTGTTGTAAGAAGTGTAGATGCAACACTTGTTGCGTTCTGTAATGCACTTCTTGTAACTTTAGCAGGATCTACGATACCAGCCTTAACCATGTCAACATACTCTTCTGTCAATGCGTTGAAACCAACACCTTCGTCAGATTCACGTACTTTGTTGATAATAACAGCACCTTCCAAACCTGCATTGTATGCAATTGTTGTAAGCGGAGCTTCCAGTGCTTTCAAGATAATGTTGGCACCGGTCTTTTCATCTCCTTCCAAGTTAGCTGCCATAGCTGCAACCTTCTTAGATGCATGAATGTATGCAGATCCACCACCGGAAATGATACCTTCTTCAACAGCTGCTTTTGTTGCTGCTAAAGCATCTTCCATACGAAGCTTAGCTTCCTGCATCTCTGTTTCTGTAGCTGCACCAACACGAACAACAGCAACACCGCCGGCAAGTTTTGCAAGTCTTTCCTGCAATTTCTCACGGTCAAAATCAGATGTTGTCTCTTCAATCTGTGCACGGATCTGAGATACTCTTGCCTCAATCGCTGCCTTATCGCCTTCACCATCAACGATAACAGTATTCTCTTTCTGAACTTTTACAGATTTTGCACGACCGCACTGTGCTAATGTGGTATCTTTTAATTCCAATCCAACTTCCTCGGAAATCACAGTACCACCTGTCAAAATAGCAATATCCTCAAGCATTGCTTTTCTACGGTCACCATAACCAGGAGCCTTAACTGCAACAACATTTAATGTACCACGCAGACGGTTCAGAACTAAGGTTGTCAATGCCTCGCCCTCTACATCCTCTGCAATAATCAATAATTTGGCACCAGCCTGCATAGACTCTTCCAAAAGTGGCAAGATTTCCTGAATATTGGAGATCTTCTTATCTGTGATCAAAATATATGGATTATCAAGATTTGCTTCCATCTTATCCATATCTGTTGCCATATATGCTGAAACATAACCACGATCAAATTGCATACCTTCTACGAGGTCAAGTTCTGTCTTCATGGTCTTAGACTCTTCGATTGTAATAACTCCATCGTTAGAAACCTTTTCCATTGCATCTGCAACCATCTCTCCAACAGAATCATCTCCTGCAGAAATTGCTGCAACTCTTGCAATCTGATCTTTACCGGTTACTTTAGAACTCATCTGTGCGATCGCATCTACTGCACAATCACAAGCCTGCTTCATTCCTTTGCGAAGAATGATTGGATTAGCACCTGCTGCTAAGTTCTTCATTCCTTCGTTGATCATTGCCTGTGCCAGTACCGTAGCTGTTGTAGTACCATCTCCGGCAACATCATTGGTCTTGGATGCAACCTCTCTGATCAACTGTGCTCCCATATTCTCAAATCCATCTTCCAGCTCGATCTCTTTTGCGATCGTAACACCGTCATTGGTGATCAGTGGTGCTCCGAAAGATTTATCAAGGACAACATTTCTTCCTTTTGGTCCTAACGTAACTTTTACTGTATCTGCCAACTGGTTTACACCTTTTTCAAGTGCTGCTCTGGCTTCTGAGCCATATTTAATTTCCTTTGCCATCTCACTGCATCTCCTTTTCATTCTTTTCGATCTATCATCTATCTATGCTTCTCTGATCTGTTCCTGTTCTTCAGATCTGCCTGCCATTCTTCTCAGGATTTCTCCGGCTCTGAATGTACTTTACTCAACGATTGCAAGAATATCATTCTGCTTAACGATGATATATTCCTCGCCATCCAGCTCAACATCTGTTCCGGCATACTTGGAATAAATAACTTTATCTCCGACCTTTACCTGCATTACAACTTCTTTTCCATCTATATTACCGCCAGGTCCCACAGCGATAACTTCTGCCTCCTGCGGCTTCTCTTTCGCCTGTCCCGGTAATACGATACCGGACTTTGTAGTCTCTTCTGCTTCTAACTGCTTTAAAACGATCTTGTCACCTAATGGTACTAATTTCATTGTAATTCCTCCTTGATATTCAGCTTATTAGCACTCTTTTCGCTCGAGTGCTAACCCATGAATATAAAATAGCACTCCACTTCCCATTTGTCAACCTAGTTTAGATTTTTTTTAGATTCCTTCCTGTATCGTACCTGCACGAATGCAGCCTGCCGGGTTTATTCAACCAGAAAAGAGCCACAGGTTCTTTCCTGTAGCTCTTCTTTACGTTCTTTTATGCCTTTTATGGGGTTTCTTATATGTGTCTCGTTGCCCGGCGGTCTTCGTAGATATTATAAAATCCATTCTCAATGCGGAACTTTAAGAGATTGATTCCCTCTGACCGGTATCTCTCTTTTACGACACCGGAACAGCACAAAAGTTCCGTCTTCGTGGAAATATAACACCGGTACTTTGCATCCAGCAGAATCGCTGTCAGTTCATCCTCTTTCAATTCAAGATAAATGTATTCGTCCTCGATATCATACTTATATACCCGGCAGGCTCGTGTTGTGTCGTCAAAAATTCCATCCGCAGATATCACTTTTTCCATTTGCAGATCAACAGGATTTCCCTCATACATAGCTGTCTTTCCTTCCTAATACATCCGCTCTTTCTCAATCCGTTCCAGTTCTGTAAATACATAATCGTTCAGTACTTTGATGTAAGTTCCTTTCATACCGGAAGACCGGGACTCGATCACACCCGCACTTTCAAACTTACGCAGTGCATTCACAATCACGGAACGGGTAATTCCTACACGGTCAGCCACTTTGCTTGCAACCAGAATCCCCTCTGTTCCGTTCAGCTCTTTAAAAATATGGATGATCGCTTCCAGTTCTGAAAATGAAAGGGTACTGATCGCAGCCTGGACAACATGTTCTTTTCTCGTCTCTTCAGCACTTTCTTCATTCACTGAACGAAGCATCTCAAGTCCGACAACCGCAGTGCCATACTCGCTGAGAATAATATCATCAATGGAATAGGTAGCATCCTGCTTATAAATAAATAATGTACCAAGTCTTTCTCCCGCAATATCAATCGGTGTAATGATCGCCTGACATCCCTCTACTGCATCAGCAGAAAATCCCAGAGTCTCAAGATTTACATTTTCCTTGGTAGACAGGACGCTTAAAAGACGCTCATTGAGCATACTGTCAATATGCGATCCGACTGCCTCGGTGATCAGTTCATGAATCTCTCTGACATGATCACACTTGCTGACTCCCAGAATCTTTCCTTTCTTACTGACAACCAGTACATTGGAGTCAAGAATCTCCGTCAGGACGGCACAGATATCATTAAACACTACTTTGCTGGAATTATTATTATGCAAAAGTTTATTAATCTTTCTGGTCTTATCCAATAATTGTACGCTCATTGTCTCCTCCACAATTCTAAGTTGTATATACAAATGCAAAAAATTTTGTAAGCAAGTCTATATTATCATACAATTCTGAAAACATCAATGTAATTTACGCATGATCCTGCTCTTTTTTCAGACTTGTTACATAACCACACTGCTCATCTGCACATACAAGCTTATTTCCCTTTTCAACCATATATCCACCACACTGTGGACACTTTTCTTTCGACGGCTTCTGCCATGACATAAATTCACATTCCGGATTATTCTCACAGCCGTAATATCTTCTTCCCTTTTTCGTCTTGCGGATCACGACATCTTTTCCGCATATCGGACATGGTACTCCGATTTTTTCCAGATACGGCTTCGTATTTCTGCATTCCGGGAATCCCGGGCAGGCAAGGAATTTTCCATGCGGTCCATACTTGATGACCATATTTCGTCCACATTCCTCACAGACTACATCAGTCACCTCATCCTCGATCTTCACACTCTCCAGCTCTTTTTCTGCTTTCTGCACAGCTTCGTCCAGATCCGGGTAGAAATTACGGATGACTTCTTTCCACGGTACTTTTCCCTCTTCAACCATATCCAGAAGCCCTTCCATATTTGCTGTGAAATGCACATCCACAATACTAGGGAAAGACTGTTTCATCATATTATTGACAACTTCCCCGATCTCGGTCATGTAGAGATTTTTTCCCTCTTTTGTCACATAGCGTCTTCCCAGAATCAGAGAGATCGTCGGAGCATAAGTACTAGGTCGTCCAATCCCCAGTTCTTCCAGTGTCTTTACAAGACTTGCCTCCGTATAATGTGCCGGCGGCTGGGTAAAATGCTGCTTTGGCTCAAACTCTTCTCTTGTCAGTACTGAATCCATACTCAGATTTCCGACAAGAACATTGCTCTCCTCTTTCTCTTCCTCTGCTTCTGTATAGACGCAGCGGAATCCGTCAAAAGCTACTTTTGAAGTTGCAACGGTAAAGCAATAACCTGCTGCCCCGATCTTAACCGCCGTTGTCTCATAACGTGCCGGCTGCATACGGCTTGCCGTAAAACGTTTCCATATCAGTTGATACAGACGGAACTGATCTCTCGTAAGAGACTCTTTTATTGCCGCCGGTGTCCTGGAAATATCAGTCGGACGGATTGCTTCATGGGCATCCTGGATCTTCTTTCCATCATTTTTGATCTGATTTCCTGCAGCCACATATTCCGCTCCGTAAACCGAACCGATATATCCTCTTGCTGCAGCATCTGCCTCATCCGAAATACGTGTCGAATCCGTACGCAGATAGGTAATGATACCTACGGTTCCACTGCCCTTGATATCCACACCTTCGTATAATTGCTGTGCAATACGCATCGTCTTCTGCGTTCCAAAATTCAGAGCCTTTGCTGCCTCCTGCTGCAAGGTACTGGTCGTAAACGGTAACGGTGCCTTGCGGATCCGCTCACTCTTTTTAATATCCGTAATCTGAAACTCTGCATTTTCCAGAGCTTTCAGAATCTCATCCATTTCCTTTTTAGAATGAATCGTCATTTTTTCTTTCTCAGTTCCGTAGAACTTTGCCGTCAGTGGACGTCTTTCGCCTTTTACCTTAAGAACTGCCTCCAGCGACCAGTATTCTTCAGGAATAAATGCATCGATCTCTGCTTCACGGTCTGCAATAATGCGAAGTGTCACTGACTGGACTCTTCCTGCACTCAGACCTCTTTTCACTTTCGCCCAGAGCAGCGGACTGATCTTATATCCCACCATACGGTCCAGCTCTCTTCTTGCCTGCTGGGCATCTACCAGGTTCATATCAATATCTCTTGGATTTTTCAATGATGCCTTTACTGCATTTTTCGTAATCTCGTTAAATGTGATACGCCGCATCTTCTTTTCGTCCAGCTTCAATGCTGTGGCAAGATGCCACGAAATAGCTTCTCCCTCACGGTCAGGGTCGGTTGCAAGAAAGACTTTATCTGACTTTTTTGCTTCTTTTCTGAGCGTTGCAAGGATATCTCCTTTCCCACGGATTGTAATATATTTTGGTTCGTAGTCATTGTCTACGTCAATTCCAAGCTGACTTTTCGGAAGATCCCTTACATGTCCCTGAGAAGCCGTCACGGTATAATTACTTCCAAGGAATTTCTTAATTGTCTTTACCTTTGCAGGAGACTCCACGATTACAAGATAATGTGCCATAAATCTACTTCCTCCATCCGGCAGAAGTATTCTTTCTTCTACCTTCTGATATAATAATTCTTTGAAACTTCTTTTATATATCCCTGTAACTCCAAAGATACCAGAACACGCATCAGTTTCCTGATTTCCAGTCCTGTCTCCAGCACTAAATGTTCCACATTCTTTGGATACAGACCGACACAACTATACACCAATTCATCTTCACTTTCAAGCGTTTTTTTATTTTTATCGGGTTTTATCTCCGTCTTTCTGCACAAATTATCCGGCATAATTCCCCATTCATTCAGCAGGTTTTCGGCTGACAGGAGTACACCGGCCCCCTGTTGGATCAGCCGGTTACAGCCGGTACTGAGCGGACTGTCTACCGGTCCGGGCAGAGCATAAACCTCCTTCCCCTGTTCCAGTGCCAGGTCGGCTGTGATGAGTGAACCACTTCGTTCTCTTGCCTCCATGATAAGGATCACATCAGACAGACCACTGATGATCCGGTTCCTGAGCGGGAAATTGACAGCCAGCGGCGGCGTACCGGGTGGAAATTCAGACAAGATCCCACCTCCCTGCTCCAGAATATCCATATACAGCCCAATATGTTCTCTCGGGTAACAGATATCCACACCACAGCCCAGAACTGCAAACGTTTTCCCCTTTTCCATCAACGCACCACGATGGCCCATTCCATCAATTCCTCTTGCCAGCCCGCTGATGACATCGACTCCTGCCTGTGCCAGCTTTCTTCCATATTCTACTGCATATTTTTCTCCGTAAGCGGTGCAGTTCCTCGCTCCTATGATCGCTGCCTTCTCAGTATCTTTTCCCGGAAGTTTTCCTTTCACGAATAATGCAAATGGAAAGTCCGCAAGCTGAAGTAATTTTGGGGGATATTTTTCTGAATAATACGGGATTATACGGATTCCTTTTTTCTTCATTTCCTCGCAGATTTTCTCCGGATCTTTCCTCTTTTGTGCCTGCCGGATTTCCTGACAGTCCTTTTCTGTCAGGAAAGGGAATTTTTTCAACTGCGTTTCTTCTATATAATATGCATTTCTGCACGATTTCAGAGCTTCATGAAGCAAATATTTTTTTCTTGCACCAAGTCCCCGTATCCCTGCAAACCATACCTCATATTTTTCTTGTCCCATATCCCTGCTCCTTTCTTTTGTTCTTTTTTATTGTTCTTTTTATTGTTCTTTCTGATTTCTTTCTATTTTCTTTCTCGTTCCATTCCGCTTTCCGCACAGGTTCTCTTCCCTTTTCTCTGCCTTCTATCTGCCCCAGTATTTTTTGTCAACCATGCGATATCCTAAAGCTTCACTCAGATGTTCCTCGCTGATTTTTTCCCTGCCATCCAGATCTGCGATCGTTCTTGCCACCCGCAGAATCCGGTGATAGGATCTTGCCGTCAGGCTGAACCGTTCAAATGCCTGACGCATCATAGCTTCTTCTTTGGTTCCCAATGCACAGTATTTTTTCAGCAGCTCCCCCTCAAGCTGTGTATTTCTTCTGATCTTCTTCCCTTCATACCGCTCTTTCTGAAGATTTCTCACCCTGCAGACCCGCATCCTGATCTCCGCTGATGCTTCTCCTTTTTTCTGTTCTGTCAGATTCTCATAATCAACTCTCCCTGCCTCCACACACAGATCGATCCGGTCTAAAAAGGGCTGGCTGATCTTTCCGAGATAAGCCTGGATCTGTGCAGGCGTACAGGTACATCGTTCCAGATTCGGATAGCACCCGCACGGACAGGGATTCATTGCCGCCACCAGCATAAAATCTGCCGGAAAGGTATATGTGCCATAATTTCTTGTAATACGAATGCAATGCTGCTCCAACGGCTGTCTCAGCACCTCAAGGACACCTTTTTTAAATTCAGGGAGTTCATCTAAAAAGAGGACACCCTGATGTGCCAGACTGATCTCCCCGGGTCTTGGAATCATCCCTCCTCCGATCAGTGCCGCCCTTGTTGCTGTATGATGCACGTTTCTGAACGGTCTCTTCCGGATCAGCGGCTGTTTTTCATTTACCATCCCCATAACACTGTAGATTTTCGTTACCTCCATACTTTCTTCCGTACTCATAGGTGGAAGGATCCCTGCGATACAGCCGGCTGTCATTGTCTTTCCACTGCCCGGAGGACCGATCAGCAGCAGATTATGACCTCCTGCCACTGCAATTTCTGCTGCCCTTCTGACATTTTTCTGTCCACAGAGATCTCCAAAATCTGGAAAACTCTCCTCTGTCTCTCTTTCCTGCACACTCCCGGTCTGCTGCACTTTCTTTTTCTGCGGCTTGCTCCCGCTTTTCAGAAACTCAATGGTTTCTTTCAAGTCCTTCACCCCGATTACCTGCATTCCACTGACTAAAGCCGCCTCCGCCTTATTTTCTTCCGGCACAATACACCTTCTGACTTCTCTTTCTTTCGCCTCTGCCACGATCGGCAGGATTCCGGGAACTTTTCTGACACTCCCGTCCAGTCCCATTTCTCCAATGATCAGAGTGTTCTGAATCCTGGACCCTGACAGTTCTCCGAGAGCAGTCAGTACTGCCACTGCAATCGGAAGATCAAACGATGCTCCTCTCTTCCGCATCGTTGCCGGGGACAGATTGATCACCGTCCTTTTTGCCGGAAAATCAAATCCTGAATTTTTAATTGCTGTTCTGACACGTTCTCCTGCCTCTTTTACTTCCGAGGCAAGATATCCTACCATGTGAAATACCGGCAGACCATTGCTGACATCTGCCTCCACATGGACAAATTCTACTGCAAGTCCTTCGGTTGCAGCAGATACTACTGTACTGAAACTCAATATGCACCTCTTTCCGAATAATAAAACCGTTCTTTTTACGAAATCACTTTCAATGAAACCTGGCTGAACCAGCCTGATCTGATCGCCAGAGCGGAATGCTCTGGAAATGTACTGACAGAATAGAGGACTCTCTTTCAAAAGTCAATGGAGTTTATTTTTCTTTTCCGGATTTTAGAAATTTTTTACTGAATCCCAGGCATTTTTCAGATGGAAAAGCACGATATAATATCCTTTTTCATACAATGATATCAAATGTGCTAAGAGGTGTATCCTTGAAGACATTTCCCAATCCCCTCACGCCTGACGAAGAAAAGTATTACTTTCAAAAGTACACCGAGGGTGATCTGGAAGCAAAGCACATTCTCATTGAGCGTAATCTGAGGCTTGTAGCACATATCGTAAGAAAATACCAGAATCTTGGTGAAGAAATGGAAGATCTGATCTCCATCGGTACGATCGGACTCATCAAAGCGGTCATTTCCTTTGATCCTGAAAAAGGAAACCGGCTTGCTGCCTATGCATCCCGCTGTGTTGAAAATGAGATCCTGATGTACCTGCGTGCCAGGAAAAAAGGGGGAAAAGAAATTTCTCTTTATGAACCCATTGGCACGGACCGGGACGGCAATGAAATACGTCTTTACGATATCATTGAAACTACTGATACTGATGTTCCCGAAAAACTGTATCTGAAAGAAAATATTCAAAAATTATATGAAAAAGTGGAGAGTGAACTCTCTCCCCGTGAACGTCTTGTATTAAAAATGAGATATGGTTTATATAATGGTGAAGAATACACGCAACGGGAAATAGCCTCTCTGCTTGGCATTTCCCGTTCTTATGTATCCCGTATTGAAAAAAGTGCTGTAGAAAAACTCAGGGTCTGGTTCTGCTGACCCGCAGGAACTGCCTCCGGCGGTTCCCTGCAGCTACATAATCAGTTTCTAACTTTTCAGACCTTTTCCTGCCTTCTCAACAGATCATATACATCCGCCTGCTCACTGAGTTCCACAAAAAGGATCTGCTTCGGATGTGGTGCATTTTCCTGTTCTTCCCCGTCCTGGTTGACGATCCGCACTACCTTCGCTTCAACATTCCGTCCGTCCGGCTTCATGATCTCGATGGTCTCGCCAACTGAAAACTTATTTCTCTGCTCAATCTGGATCAGACCATCTTTCACTTCTCCTACAATCCCCAGATAAGTGTATTCTTTAATGTACGTATTACTGTCATAAATCTGAGATTCCGAATCCGGCTTGCCAAAAAAGAAGCCGGTCGTAAACTGACGATAAGTACAGTTTGATATCTGATCCAGATACCACGGCATATTTTTTCTGTATAATTCCGGGTCTTTCTGATAATCATCCAGTGCCTTGCGGTAAGTTCTTGCAACCGTTGCAACATACAGAGCCGTCTTCATACGTCCCTCGATCTTCAGGCTGTCGATTCCCGCATCAATCAACTCCGGTATATGTTCGATCATGCACAGATCTTTTGAATTGAAAATATAAGTTCCACGCTCATTTTCATAAACCGGCATATATTCTCCCGGTCTTGTCTCCTCCACTACCGCATATTTCCAACGGCATGGATGGGTACATGCTCCCTGGTTTGCATCTCTTCCGGTAAAATAGTTACTCAGAAGACATCTTCCCGAATAAGAAATACACATCGCCCCATGGACAAAGGTCTCAATCTCCAGGTCTGCCGGAATTTTTGCTCTTAATTCCTTCAGTTCCTGCAGCGACAATTCTCTTGCCGATACCACACGGCTCGCCCCCTGCCGATACCAGAAATTATAAGTACCATAGTTGGTATTATTTGCCTGCGTACTGATATGACGTTCAATTTCCGGACAAACCTCTTTCGCAATATCAAAAACTCCCGGATCTGCAATGATCAATGCATCCGGTCCGATTTCCTTTAATTCTTCAAAATATGTGCGGACTCCATCGAGATCTCCATTATGTGCAAGAATATTGGCAGTCACATAAACTTTCACATCGTGTGCATGTGCAAATGCGATTCCTTCTTTCATGTCCTCCAACGAGAAATTTTTTGCTTTCGCACGCAATCCAAATGCTTCTCCCCCGATATAAACTGCATCTGCTCCAAAGATAACCGCTGTCTTCAGCACTTCCAGGCTGCTCGCCGGAATCAATAATTCTGGATGTCTGCTCATCGTTTTTGTTCCTTCCTGCTATTTCTTTATACTTACCGTTACACCGTCTCCCAGCGGGATGATCGAAGTAACCAGCTCTTCATTATGCTTCAATTCATAAAGATACTCTCGCATCCTTGCATGGATCGTCCTGTTCCTCCGTTCCACGGCAAATCTTGATTCTATAATATCTCCATCCTGCATGACGTTATCTGATACAAGACAGCCTCCCTTTGCCAGGAGCCGCATCACTTCCGGAAAATAGTGGATATACTGGCCTTTCGCTGCATCCATAAAAATAAAATCATACTCCCCGGTCAACTCTGTAAGCACTTCAGCCGCATCTCCCTCGATCAGAGTGATCCGGTCAGCTTTTCCTGCTCTCCTGAAATTTTCACGGGCAATGGGAATCCTTTTTTCATAATTTTCTATTGTTGTAATCCTGCACTCTTCCGGTGCATATTCACTCATCAATAACGCAGAGAAACCTACGGCAGTTCCCACTTCAAGGATATGCACAGGTTTTTTCAGCATAAGGAGCGTCCTGAGGAAGCTCTGCATCTCCCGCCGGATGATCGGAACGGAATCTGCACGTGCCTCCTTTTCAATCTGCTCCAGTATTTCACTGTTCTCTGTATCCATAGAATTGATGAATGTAATAATACGT
>ENA-OUQN01001328-OUQN01001328.1-human-gut-metagenome-genome-assembly--contig:-NODE-1328-length-15250-cov-6.211320_pt1 | contig 15250 bp, 17 predicted proteins | sample MGYA00237950_ERZ548832 | MGnify/ENA primary metagenome ERZ548832 (study PRJEB26490, sample SAMN05194703) | human gut metagenome | biome: terrestrial biome; feature: human-associated habitat; material... | reverse complement strand
TCTTCTTGTCTGATGTCCAAAGTGAACACCTGCCTCTAATAACTGTTTCATTGAAATAACGCTCATGTTTCTACCTCCTGGTTTTTGTTGTTATAAAAAGCTGTGCGTCCGGCTTTTTATAAGTTGCTTCCATGTGTTTCATTCTTTCAGGCGACCATCTGGCACCAGCCTGTCGGTCCACACATGTGTTTACTCGGAATATTCTTTTATTCCGTCATAACCTTGCAAATTATAACACACGCCCCAACCAGAATCAAGTACTTTTTTCTGATTAGGGCGTATTTTTCTCATTTACTCTGTTTTATTGCTGCTGTTGTTCCATTGGACCGGCTTTTAAAATATTTGTAATTTCTTCATAAGATGCATGATATGGAATCTGGTAGGTTCCTGCACTGATAAAGGAAGCATAACCAACCTCACTTAAATATTTTCGCAGTCCTTCCGAATCATCGATCACACCATTGACTGCAAGATTTTCGCACATTGTTCTGCACACATCCCCACGGTTTACAACCAATGTAAACGGTTCCTGCTGTGTCTGTTCCGCGTTTTCTGCATTTTCAGTATCCGATACCACAGACTCCTGCGGAGTTTCTGTTTCCGGTTCCTTCGGCACTTCCATCTGTGTTTCTGTCTCCTGCTGTAATTCCTCGGCAGCTATCTGCTGTTCGTTTTTTTGCTCCGTCTCTTCCGGTTCCGTGGTTTCTGTTTCTGCAATTACCGCACTATTCTGTTCCGGCATAATCATACCAAGCTGTGCAGCCTTTTCTATAATCTGTTCATCCGTCATTTTAGGCTTCTGCATCGAAAAACAACTTACCAGAATGATCGTTGTGACAATAATACCTATGCCAAGTCCTCTTAAATAATATTTTAGTTTCACGAATCTGTATCCCCTTTATAAAGTCCAAGTACAAGATTTACCTCTCCGAGTCCTACCCCAAGTGCCTTTGCAATCTCAACACTCTGCATTCCCTTTTTACGCATTTCGAGGATCCTGCCTGTATGGTTTTCCTCCGTTTCAGGTTCTTCTTCCTTTTTTAAGACCGGGACTTCCTGCTCTTTTGTCTCCACTTTTTTTGCTGCCGGCTCCGGCTTTGGCACAGGTGCTGGCTCCGCTGCTTTTTTCTTTGCCATTCCTTCCTGTATGCTCTTGACATTTGCTGCAATCTTCTGTAAATCCGTAGCAAGGCCTGTCAGTTCTGTGTGTTTGTCATTCAGCATATTATAAAGAAACATAATCTCATTATGCGTCTTATTCATATTTTCCATAACCGTGTCAGAATATTCGCTGATGGCCATGATTTTTTCATTTGTTTCTTTTTCCAATGCCCTCTCCACCTGTTCTGAAGAAGCATCGATCTGTGCCTCAATTGACTCTTCTACATTGCTCTTAGCATCTGCTAAAGCACCATCAATGATCCTGCCCAGTTCATCTTTACTTAATTCTGCAATCTTATTTAATTCGGAAGGAGATAAACGTTCCGTGATAAAAAAGCTTCCAACCATAAAAACAACCCCCGTCAGAAGCAAAAAAAATACTATTCCAGTCATATCAACCGTTATGCCTTTCATTATATTTTGACATCAAAGCTGGTCCTGCGTTCCTTAATATGAACACTTCCTTCATCCTCATCCGGCTGGCCATGCTTTTTTTTCTTTTTTCCATTACCGCTATAGCTGTTATTCCCTTTTTCCCGGGCATCGTATCGGAATTCCTGATTGTCCTTCTGTTCCGGGTCCTGTACTTTGTGTGATAAATCAGATTCCTGTTTTTCCTGCCTTACTTCAATGTTATACTGATCTGCAACCGGTCTGCTATCCTCCGCATGCTTAATATTGCCAATATCCTGCGTTCGTTGTATCATACCGCTCAAATCAACTGGTCTTATCGACATAACATATCACCTCCGGACTTACTGTCAGTCAATCAGTATTCCCATATAGTTTCCCATCCTTTTGCGCATTTTTAACAACGCTTTTGTATGAAGCTGTGAAACCCTTGATTCCGAAACTTCCAGTATGCTGCTGATTTCTTTTAACGTCAGATCCTCATAATAATATAACAAAATAACCTTTTTCTCTTTTTCTGTCAAAAGCTCCAGCGATTCCATTAAAACCTTTTTTAGTTCTTCTTCCTGAACAGACTCCTCAGGCTGAATAAAATGCGAATTGTTTTTTGCATCCATCACAGGTTCTCCACCCTGTTCTACAAATTCATTCAGTGAGATAACATTTGTAACATTCAACTGTGTCTGCCAGTCATTTAATTCTTCCTCACCGATTCCTAATTCTTGTGCTATTTCTTCGTCCGAGGCATTTCGCCCTGTTTTGGTTTCAATCTGCTTGATCGCTTCCTCAATTTTCTTGCGTTTTTGCCGCACTGTCCGTGGAATCCAGTCCATTTTTCTTATCTGGTCTAATATGGATCCACGTATTCTTAAGCTTGCATAAGTTTCGAACTTTACATCCTTTCCGCGATCAAATTTGTCTATCGCGTCTATCAGTCCAAATATACCATAGCTAACCAGATCTTCATACTCCACGTTATATCCGAGATACATGCTAAGCCGCCCTGCCACAACCCGTACAAGCGGAGCATACTCGATAATAATTTTCTCCCGCAGCTCTGCCGAAGGATTTTTCTGATACTCTTCCCAGAGCTTTTCTTTTTCTACCGTTTTCATATGAAGCCCCCACGTTTCAGTTATTTCTCATCCTGCTCATCGCTCTCCTGCTCTGGCTCTTCTTTCTCTTCTGCCTCTGCCGGAGTTTCTTCACCATCCGTGGTTTCTTCTTCCATATCCTTAAAATTCTTATCAATCAACAGTTTTACAATTCCGCCAATGATATAAAACACAATCAGGACAACCAGCAGCATTTTTACAAATCTGCCGGTTTCCATATGTCCCGCCATTCCTGCAATGCAGACCACAAGTCCTGCCACAAGCATAACGATCGCTGGTATCGGCTTTGTTTTCATAATGCATCCATGCCTTTCTATCAGATAATCTTTAACGGTTTACCTACCGACTTGATATAAAATTCCCCGGTATCACAATGAAGTTCAACTGTGCGACCATAATTAAGTCCCGTATCTTCTGCAACAAGCCTGATTCCAAGCTGCTTTAATTTTGCTTTTGCTGCCTCTGCATTTCTCGCACCGATATTACCAACATCTGACAATCCACTTACCTCAAACATTCTTGCACCCCCGGCAATCTTAGCGATCAATCTGCCTTTATTTGCTCCTGCTGCAATTACCCGACGTAATAATTCGTCAATCCCCGTATCTGCAAACTTTGCGATATTACTGTTATTTCTGACCTTTGTACTGTCCGGGAGCATATAATGAACCATTCCCCCAACTTTTGATACCGGATCATAAAATACCAGACCAATGCACGAGCCCAATCCCAAAGTTGTAATAACATCAGGGGCTTTACATACATTCAAATCTGCCATGCCCACTTTTATTACTTCGCTCATATATCCTTCTCCTTACAATGAGATTCCAAGTGACGTTAATATCTTTTCATAGGATCCCTGCTCCGGCATCAGTATAAAATATCCGTTGATCGCCACGTCTGCGCAGATCTCGGTCTGAATCAGCAGTGCATTATCACCAAACTGTCCAAACTCAATAGCCGGCACACTTAAGATAGAAGCTGCCATATCCACCGCAATATATGGAACAGACGGAGAAATCACAAGATTTGTCATAGAAGAAAGAGCTGACAAATAAGAACCTGCAATGATGTTTCCTATTTCTTTTAATGCGGATAGTTCCATTTCGTCAAACGGTTTGTCCGCTGGCACATCTTCCATCATCAGTTTGTTGACAAGATAACGTGCCGATGGAATATCTACCAGAAACATCATACTACCCTCGATGTCATTCATTACCTCTAAGAAAATGCCAACAATTGTTTCATCCTCTGCACCGACAGCAGTTCCCAATTTTGATACTTCCATCAGTTTTACATTTGGAACATTCATGTCTATTTTCATGCCCAGCATATTTGCAATTGCCGTAGTTGCATTTCCTGCACCGATATTGCCAATCTCTTTTAAGACATCGAGATACATATTATTTACGTCTTCCAACGTTAAATTTCCCATGAATTGCTGATTCTCCTCTCATTTTGCACACCAGATAAAAATCCGGTGGGACTTTACATTCTATAAAATCCCACCTTTTTATTAATTATTCTCTTCTACCAGTGCATTGATCTCAAGCAGAGAAATCAACTGATCTCCATGCTTGCCGATTCCATTGATAAATCTTCCTTTATTGGAAACTTTATCAATTTCATCCTCACTTAAATTCACAACTTCTCTTACCTCATCCACGATGACACCCAGGGAAGCATTTTCTTCTAATTTTAAGATAATGATCCTGCTCGCATTTGTCAGAACATCATCTTCAAGTCCCATTTTCTTACGTACACTCATAACCGGAACAACCTCACCACGAAGGTTAATTACACCTTTAAAATATGTCTGTACTTTTGGAACTCTTGTAATTTTCTGCATGCGGACAATGTTATCAATATAGCTGATATCAATTCCATACTGCTCACTGCCCACCATAACAACGATATATTGTTTGGATTCTTTTTCCGTTGTTTCAAGATTATTATTTGCCATGCTAAGTACCCTCCATTACATTAACGTATTCACATCTAAGATCAATGCAACTTCGCCATCTCCAAGAATCGTTGCACCGCTGATCAGTTTGTTATTGTCAATGTATTTTCCAAGCGACTTGATTACGATTTCCTGCTGTCCGATCAGATTATCAACCACAAGACCTGCCATACTGTCACCTTTCGTTACAATAACAACGGTCAGGCTCTCCGGCTCTTCCCTTGGCTCAAGATCAAGCACATTGTCAAGTCTTACTAACGGAATAACCTTGCCACGCAGATGGATTACTTCCTGAGCTTCCACATATTTGATATCCTTAACCGGAATATCTTCAATGTTGGAGATGGAACCAAGTGCGATCGCGTATTTTTCATCTCTTACTTCTACCATCAGGGCCTGGATAATTGCAAGTGTCAGTGGCAGACGTACCGTAAAGGTAGTTCCTTCGCCCATTGCAGTCTTAACTTCAACATCTCCGCCTAATGCCTCAATGTTAGACTTAACTACATCAAGTCCAACACCTCGTCCGGAAATATCGGTAATCGTCTTTGACATAGAGAAACTTGGCAGGAACAAAATGTTGATGATGTCTTTCTGACTCATGCTCTCAGCCTGTTCTTCTGTGATAATTCCTCTCTCAATCGCTTTATCACGTACTGCAGCCACATCGATACCGGCACCATCATCTCCTACCTGGATGATTACGTTATTACCTTCCTGGAATGCATTTAAGAAAATGCTTCCCACTTCCGGTTTACCGAGGGCAACACGTGTCTCGTTATCCTCAAGACCATGGTCTGCGGAGTTACGCAGTAAATGCTGCAGCGGATCTCCGATCTGGTCAACAACGGTACGGTCAAGCTCTGTATCTTCACCAGTCATGTAAAGTTCCATCTTCTTATTGAGCTTTCTTGAAAGATCACGGATCATACGAGGGAATTTATTTACAACGCTCTCGATTGGAACCATTCGAACTTTCATAACTGACTCATGCAGATTTGTTGTGATGCGCTCCAGATACTCGATCTGCTCATGGTAGGTCTGGTTCTGGAAATCACCGGACTCAGTGGATCCGATTGCCACAAGACTGTTCTTTGCAATGATAAGCTCAGATACCTGGTTCATCAAGGCATCCAGCTTTTCAATATCAACACGGACAGTACGGTTTGTCACCGGTTTTGCAACAGTCTGTTTCTTATTGTTCTGTGTTGCAGGTGCTTTTGCCGGTGCAGGTTTTGTCTCCTGAGCCGGTGCTGCTTCTGCCTGTGCAGAAGCCTCTGTCTTTGCGGCTTCCTCTGCTGCAGCTTTTTCTGCCTGTGCCTGTTTTTCTTCAAGCACCTCACATTTTACTTCTTCACCGACTACTTTTTCAATTTCAGATACAGACTGGGCTGCCTGTAAAATCTTGTCGTAAGGTTCTTCTGATGTGATGAAAAAACTGAAATCATTATCAAAATGCTCATCTTCGATTTCCTGTGAAGTTGGATTGTATACAATGATTTCTCCAAATTCCTCTACTGCCTTGAATACTAAGAATGCACGAGCAGCTTTTAACAGACATTCTTTCTGAATATATACGGTCATTCCATAAATATGTAAACCATTGTTTTCTGCCTCTTTTAACTTTGTGCGGTCTGAACTGTTCAGTTCAAACTCAAAATATTTCTTTTCACCGTTCTTAGCCGCATCATCTGTATTTTCTTCCTTAGGAGCCGGAGCTGCTTCCTCTTTCTTCTCCGCATTCTCCTCACCGGCGATAAAATCATTCAGTTCTTTAATGATCAGCTCGTTGTCTTCCGTTCCCTCATCGGAACTTGCCTTTACATTGTTCAGATAACTCTCGATCGCATCCAGACATTTAAAGAGCAGGTCGATCATATTACTGTTAACTTTAACTTTATCACTTCTGACTTCCTGAAAAACATTTTCCATATCATGGGTCAGTCGCTGCATGCGCTTAAATCCCATGGTACCTGCCATACCCTTTAAGGAATGGGCTGCACGGAAAATTTCATTTATAGTATCCATATTTTCCGGTTCTTTTTCAAGTTCCATAATGCAGTCACTTAAAGTCTGCAGATGTTCTTCTGTTTCATCAATAAAAATTTCAAGGTATTGGCTTACATCCATATTACTGTACCCCCACATTCTTTGTTATTGTTTGAGCAACCTGTGTAAGAGGAACCACTTCATTTACCAGTCCGGTTTCAGCAATCGACTTAGGCATTCCGTATACCACACAAGTCTCGGCATTCTGCGATATCACATATACCGGCTTACTCTTTGCTAAGGATTTTATTCCCTTGGTACCATCTGCTCCCATACCGGTCAGTACAACACACACTATCTGATCATATCCACAGGTTCGCAACGAATCATAAGTAATGTCTGCACACGGTTTTAATCCGCCGATAGGAGGCAATTCATCATTGAGTCTGATTTTATGGCTTCCGTCAGGACTTTTCTTTATTTCCATATGCTTTCCGCCGGGAGCAATATATATCGTTCCCTTTTTGAGCACATCTCCATCTTCCGCCTCTTTGACATGTATGTCACTGACTTCGTTAAGTCTGTCTGCCATGGATTTTGTAAATCCTGCAGGCATATGCTGCACTAAAACCATTGGTGCATCCAGATTTTTAGGAAGATATGGAATCACACTCTGAAGAGCTTTCGGACCTCCCGTCGAACATGCCAATGCAACTAATTTATTTCTGCTTCGAACCGGCTCTGTGTTTCTGCGCAAGACTACTTTTTCCGGTGTTGCAGCCGATTTGCTGCCCAAAGCCATCTTCTGTGTTTTTAAAACTGCATTCAGCACTCCAAGAAGTTTACCCTTAAATGCTTCACCTTTTGCCTCGATCACATTCGTCGGCTTCGGCACAAAATCAACTGCCCCACGTTCCATGGCAAGCATGGTAACTTCGGCATCCTTTGTAGTCGTAGTACTGACCATAATGACCGTTGCACGGATTCTTTCTTTTTGAAGCTGCTCTAATAAAGCTAGTCCATCCATCCGCGGCATATTAACATCCAACACCACGCCGTCATATCTTTTTGCCCTTAATTTTTCAAGTGCATCCAGACCGTCTCTGCAGGTATCGATTGCCTGAAATGTTTCATCTGAATTAATAATATCACAGATCACCCTTCTCATGAGTGCAGAGTCATCAACAACCAGAATATTTTTTTTCATTTTTTTATCCTCTCACTGCTATTCTGCTGACGCATTCTTCTCTCTTCTTCGAAGATGTAACGGATAATTTCTTCCCTTACCCGATCATTCTTGATACTGAATTTTGCACGCGACATAAACCTGTATTCTGCCGCTGATTCTATTTTACTTGTTTCAATCACATTTGCAACAATATAATACTGATTATCCATTGTCTGGCTTTTCAGTCTCAGCTCTGCCAGAATCCAGGAATCCGGTTTCTGTTCCTGTTCTGTTGTAAAACGGATTCCTCCGCCACTTAAATCCATGATTTTTCCTTTTCGTTCTTTTTCATAAAAATGTTCATCACGGATTTCCGAAAAAATAGCATCCACACTGTCAAGCATGGCCTGTTCTGCTGTCAGTTCATAATATTTAAAATCCAGAAGACACGGATATCTGAAATATTCTCTTCGCTGAAACTTTTCCGGCTGAGATTTCAATTCCATCTCAAGCATATATATATTATCTTTTTTATACCGCTCCTTAACCTGGCCAACTGTCCGATACAATGACTCGCGTGAGAAAAATACAAGTTCATAACGAACTCCAAGCTGTAACAGCACCAGTTTGCCAGCCTCCATCGGCATGGCTATTTCCATATTTCCATTCGAGCGGAAATCAAGCACCTTACTTTTATATGTTTTCACTGTGACGTCCGTTTTTTCTGCCTGTTCAACTTCCTGAAGAACACGGATATCTATCTTATCGCCGATACGTATAATGTCTGAAACCTTCATATCCATTCCTCCTTAGTATTTCTGTTGCCAAAAATTTGAAAACATTCTGGCAATCCCCAACCGTTTATCCGGTAATTTTTCTTCCTGTAAAATCAGATTTGAAGCCATAACTTCAAACGCTCTTGCCGACTTCGCCAACGGTGCATTCAACGAAACAGGTTTCTGCTGTCTTACCGAACGTTCGAGCATGTGATCCTGCGGGATCATTCCAAGATAATTTACAGAACCATCCAGAAACTGTTCTACCACAGAATTCAGTTTTTCATATACCTGCTGCCCTTCTTCACTGGATATCACCCGGTTTGACACAATCCGGATATCTGTCTGTTCGCGTGAAAATAAAGGATTATGATACAATGCTTTCAATAATGAATAGGAATCTGTCAAAGAACTCGGTTCCGGCGTCGTAACAACAAGTACTTCCGGACTTGCCATTACAAATTCCATAACCTGGTTTGAAATTCCTGCCCCTGTATCAATCAGGATCACATCTGCATACCGATCTAATTCAGCCAGACCGCGAACCAGATATCTGATCTGTTCATCCGCAAGCTGGTTCATACTCAAGATTCCTGCTCCGCCAGAGATAAACCCTATTCCCATAGGACCTTCTGTTATAATCTCCGTCATGCTTTTTCCCTGGAACAGAAAATCTCCCAGATTATAACGTGGAACTGCGCCAAACATAACTTCAACATTGGCAAGACCAAAATCAGCATCAAAAATCAGGACTTTTTTTCCCATTTTACTGATCTGCACAGCAAGATTTACTGCAACATTTGACTTTCCAACTCCGCCTTTTCCACTCGTCACGGTAATCACGCGTGCATCCAGTTTCCGGCTCTGATTTTTTACTTTAATTACATTTCTGAGATTTTGAGCCTGATCCATATCATTATCTGCCTCCCAGAAGTTGTTTTACTATTTTTTGTGTATTAAATTCCTCTATGTCATCCGGTACATTTTGTCCGTTTGTCATATAGGAAAGTGGTGCTCCCGAATACATCTTGATATTGTAAATATTACCATACGCTTCCGTTTCATCAAGCTTTGTAAATATCAGTTTATAATCGGCAATCTCCTTATAGCGGTCAGCAATTTCCAAAAGATCTTTATACTTGGTTGTTGCACTGACTACCAGATATACCTCTCTTTCATATGCTGCATCCAGACCTGCAAGCATTTTTTTCATATCATTGCACTGTTCATCATTCTTATGGGAAAAACCTGCCGTATCAACAAAAATAAGATCATACTCACTGACTCTTTCGATTGCAGCATTCATTTCCTCTGCGGAGTATATGATACTCATTGGTGCATCTAAAATATTTGCATACACACGAAGCTGTTCCGTAGCCGCAATACGATAAGTATCCGCCGTCAGGAACGCAATCTTCATTCCCATTTCCAGTTTGTACTTGGATGCAATCTTAGCAATCGTAGTTGTCTTTCCGACGCCCGTCGGGCCCACAAAGAAAATAATTCTTGGTTTTTTCCCGGAAACACAAATTGTATCCGGCTGTCCCAGTTTTAAGATCATTTTCTGATATACATTTGACAATATCGCATCCACACTGCTTCCACTGTGCATGACTTTCTCTGCTTCGTCTAAGATCTGGTTGACATATTTTTCATTCACTTCATTTTCCAGCAGCGTTCTGTAAAGCATCTTGATAAACTGCAGTCCCTCCGGATTTACAACCTGACGTTCTTTCTCTTCTTCCTTTACTTCCTTCTGTCTGCTTTCTTCTACGGACAGTTGTTTTTCCAGAATATTCGAAAGATTTTCCAGTCTTTTCTCTAATCCGTCTTTTGCGTGCAGTTCCGGCACATTCGTAAGATGTCCTGACAGGATGTCGGATGTTCTGTCATTTGAAAATTCTTTTGGACTGATATTTTCATCCGCTGCCAGATTCAATGTTTTTACAGTTTTCGCTGTCAGATCAGCAACCTGTCTCGGATCTACAAAACTCTCTTTTTCTTCTCTTGCAGCTGTAACCTCAAACACAGAACTCTTCCAGGCTTTAAACATACCTGTAGGTTTGATTTCCTTTACATTCATCACAACCGCGCCTTCACCAAGCTCCTGTTTTGCTTTTTCGATTGCCTCTTCTTTTGTTTTTCCCTGATACTTATTTATGGTCATTTTACTTGTCACCGTCCCTGCTGATTATACCTACTGACTGTAATTCTACATTAGACTCAATTTCATTGTAGGAAACTACAATCAGGTCCTTAAAATAATCTTCCGTTAATTTTTTAAAGTACATTCGAACAATTGGAGATGTAATCACAATTGGTGTTTTTCCCATGTTTTCGAGCTTTGTTACTTCATTCTGTACAGAATTCATAATAGCCTTTGTTGTTTCCGGATCAAGTGTAAGATATGCCCCCTGTTCTGTCTGCTTCACAGAAGCCATAATTTCCTGTTCCACCTTCGGATCAAGTGTAATAACACTGGTTGTCTCATTCGCCGGGAAATATTTGCTGGAAATGGCTCTCTTTAAACTCTGGCGCACGTACTCCGTCAGTACATCTGTATCTCTTGTTGTCGCTGCATGATCTGCAAGCGTTTCAAAAATCGTCAGGAGATCACGGATAGAAATCCCCTCATCCAGCAGGTTCTGTAACACCTTCTGAACCTCACCAAGTCCAAGCATCTTGGGAATCAGCTCGTCCACCAGTACCGGATTGCTCTCTTTCAGATTATTGACAAGATTCTGCACATCCTGTCTGGTAAGCAGTTCTGCGATATGTGACCGGATTACCTCTGTCAAATGCGTTGCAATAATTGATGGCGGATCAACAACCGTATATCCAAGGCTCTCCGCACGTTCACGCTGGCTTTCCGTAATCCAGATCGCCGGGAGATGGAATGACGGTTCAAATGTAGGGATACCTGTGATCTCTTCCTCCACATATCCCGGATTCATTGCCATATAGTGATCAAAAAGGATCTCTCCTTCTGTCACCTGCACTCCTTTGATCTTAATGATATACTGATTCGGATTTAACTGAATATTATCCCTCAAACGTATGATAGGTACTATAGTACCAAGTTCAAGAGCAATCTGCCTTCGTATCATAACAACACGATCCAGGAGATCTCCTCCCTGATTTACATCTGCTAACGGAATGATACCATATCCAAATTCAAGTTCTATCGGATCAACCTGAAGCAGCGACACCACATTCTCTGGTTTTCGTACCTCTTCTGCTTCCGTTTCCTCCGCATTGACCTCTTCCTCTATACTCTCAATACCGATATTTTTGTCGACCTGTCGTCCTGCAATAATAAAAGTTGCACCAAACGCAAGAAACAATAAGGTATTTAACGGTGTTGCAATTCCTAAAACTGCCAGCGTAGTACCTACAATATAAAGTACTTTGGGAATACCAAATAACTGACTGACAAGGATATTGGAAAAATCCGCTTCTTTCGACGCTTTTGTAACAAGAATACCGGTTGCAAGTGAGATCAGAAGGGACGGTATCTGGGAAGAAAGTCCATCACCAATCGTTAGCACACCGTAATGTTCGATTGCCTCCTGAAACGTCATTCCGCCCCGCAGTATACCCATAATGGTTCCACCCGCAAGGTTTACAAACGTGATAATAAGACCAGCTGCTGCATCTCCCTTTACATACTTGGTAGCACCATCCATGGAACCAAAGAACGCAGATTCTTCCTGAATCTTATTTCTCCGCTCCCTTGCCTGTTTTTCCGTGATCGCTCCGGTATTTAAATCCGCATCAATCGCCATCTGCTTACCAGGCATCGCATCAAGTGTAAATCTCGCCGTTACCTCAGCGACACGCTCGGAACCTTTATTGATAACAACAAACTGGATAATAACCAGAATAATGAATACGATGGCACCAACGATCAGATCTCCACCACCGACGAACTGTCCAAATGTCTGTACGACATTACCCGGATTACCGGTTGTTAAGATCAGTCGTGTTGAAGACACGTTCAGAGAAATTCGAAAGATTGTCGTAAACAAAAGTAAAGTCGGAAAAAAAGACATATCCAGTACTTCTTTTACAAACAATGTATTAAAAAGAACAATCAATGCGATTGAAATGTTCAGTGCCAGCATAACGTCGAGTAAATTGGAACTGATTGGCACTATAAAAAAGATGACTGCAGCCAGTAGATACAGTGCAACACCTATGTCAGCTTTCTTCATGACCTATCCTCCCTGTTTCTCATATTATATACCATAGCAAGAATTTCCGCTACTGCCTGATACAATTCCGGCGGTATTTCTGCCCCTATATCTACATTCGCATATAACATTCTTGCCAACGGTTTATTTTCAACAATTTCAATGTGGTTTTCCTTTGCTTTTTCACGAATTTTCTGTGCAAGATAATCTTCTCCTTTTGCAATAACGATCGGAGCTCTTGACACCTCGGCATCATATTTGATTGCAACTGCCAGGTGTGTCGGGTTCGTAATAACCACATCTGCCTTTGGTACATCCTGCATCATACGCCTTTGAGAAGCTTCTCTCATACGTTGTCTCTGTCTTCCTTTGATCTCAGGATTTCCCTCAGTATTTTTATACTCATCCTTTAATTCCTGCTTGGTCATCTTCATATCTTCATTGAAACGATGTTTCTGATAAACAAAATCTGCAATTCCGACCACCAGATAAACAAGGCTGATTTTAAAACCTGCATTAATGATAACATTCCCGCATAATACAACTGCCTGATTCAGCGGTATGTCATATAAAATAAAAATATCATTTGCCTCACCCTTTATGGATGTATAAGCAACATATATGATCAAACCTATTTTTAAAATAGATTTAAGCAGCTCAAATAATGAATCTTTTGAAAAAATACGTTTAAATCCATTGATCGGATTAAATTTATCCCCCTTAGGTTTTAACGGCTTAGCCGTGACTTTCCACCCTACCTGAAGGATACTTACAAGGGCTGTCACCGCAACACCAAACACAAAAAACGGGGCAACCATCTTGAACATTTCTATATACACATTATGTAAAAACGAAGTAATCTCCTTTGTAGATGATTCCATCGCATTAACACTTACAAAATCAGGCATCAGCTTATATACATAATAAAAAACTTCCAAAAAGCCATTGCCAATTAACGAAATAAAAACCTTCAACACGAGGAACAATACTATCAGATCAAATGCTGCGGTAAGTTCCTTACTCTTTGCAACCTTACCATCCTCTCGTGCTTCTCTTAACTTCTTTTCTGTTGCCGGCTCTGTTTTTTCCCCTCCGGGTCCATCTTTTGCGAACCACTGAAGGTCATATGCAAATAGTAATCTGTCTTTCCATTCCACCTTAGTACATTCCCTCTATAAATAAAACCATCATCTTTTTCATTTCGGTAAATATAAAACTGGCGATTCCAGGCAAAAGTGAAATTGTAAGAAATAAAACTCCAAAACCAACCAGTATTTTCATCTGCATACCAACTGCAAACATATTCATCTGTGGTGCAACCTTTGCCAGAATACCAAGAATACAGTTTAAAATCATCATACAGGCAAATATTGGAAGAAAGATCCTGAAACCTATTACAAACAGATCTGTCATATACTGTGTTATAGAACCCGCAAGTGAATCCCAGTTAAAGAACTGACCATTGATTGGGATTACGGTAAAAGAATCTACCACAGCCTGTAAAATCACATGATGCATATCTGTTGCAATCAAAAGAAGAAGTATAAAATAATTGTACAGGTTTCCGGTAATTGTTACCTGCGTATTCATTGTCGGGTCAAATTCAGTCACCATAGATAATCCAATATCCATATCAATAATATTTCCCGCAAATAAAATAATGGAATTACAAATGTTTGCAGCAAACCCTATCAGCAACCCTGTAATTCCTTCTTTTAACACTATTATCGCATACCCAATCAAACCTGTATACTCGATTGCTGTCTTATCAACAAAACCATACACCAGAAGTGCAACAAAAAAAGAAAAACCTATCTTTGCCTGCGAGGGCGCATTTTTTGTTCCAAAAAAAGGTGCAATATAGACAAAACAGGATATGCGAACCAATATTAATATCAGTATTTCAAAATTAGCCAATGAAAACGTATATTCTAACATAGATCGTCCTAACCGAGATACATACTAAAATTCGACCATAATGTCGTCACGAATTCTGTCAGATTTGTCAAAATCCATGATCCAAAAATCATAAGTCCGACAAATACTGCAATAATTTTAGGAACAAACGTCAGCGTCTGCTCCTGAATAGATGTAAGTGTCTGAAAAAGACTTATAACCAAACCAACAATCATTGAAACAAGAAGTACAGGAACAGCTGTTTTTACTATAATCCATACTGTCTGCCTTGCAATATTAATAACTGTACCAGTATCCATATATCAGTCCCACCTTTATTATTTGAATGTCATCATTAAATTACCAATAATCAAGTTCCATCCATCTGCCATAACAAACAGAAGTATCTTAAACGGTGTAGATATTGTTGTTGGTGGGAGCATCATCATACCCATTGACATAAGCGTTGAAGATACTACCATATCAATAACAATAAATGGAAGATATATAAGGAAACCAATAATAAATGCAATTCTCAATTCACTTATTATAAATGATGGAATTAAAACCCTTAATGT
>ENA-OUQN01001323-OUQN01001323.1-human-gut-metagenome-genome-assembly--contig:-NODE-1323-length-15309-cov-3.859053_pt1 | contig 15309 bp, 14 predicted proteins | sample MGYA00237950_ERZ548832 | MGnify/ENA primary metagenome ERZ548832 (study PRJEB26490, sample SAMN05194703) | human gut metagenome | biome: terrestrial biome; feature: human-associated habitat; material... | reverse complement strand
GTATAGGATTGTCTAATATGTAAAAAGACTTATCATCAATATATTTTTGCTCAATTTTTTCAAATTCTTCATAATTGGATACCATACTTCCATCATAGTCGCAAGTATAAGGTATAATTATTGGCTTATCATCGGGTTTATTCAGAATTAAACCAACTCTAAATCCATATATATATCCGTTAATAAGTGATGGAACTTTATTAAAGCCTCGAAGATAATAATCAGATGTATTATTACTAAATTGAATATTTTCATATTCAGATATATTAGTATAACCTTTTATAGATAAAATATCTTTTGATAATTGATTTGGTAAATTGTTTAAATAAGAAAAACAAGATGCTGTATCAATATCAAGCACATAAGCGGAAAAAACTATTGCATAATTAGAAATTTTTCTAACGTTTTGACCACTTTCGTCAAAACTTATAAAATCAATATTCTTACTAAAAGACGATGAAGTAGATGTTCCATATATTCCACCATTCAAATTTTTTATACCAACTAAAGAATTTGCCTTTATTTCTATGGGTTTTTCAAGAATAAGAATATTTCCACCTTCATTAATATTGAATGTTCCAATAGAAGTTAAATTTTGAATTACGCCTTCTAATTCATTAAAAGTATAAATTTCTGTAGTACCTTTTACCTTTGATTTGACGTAAATAAAAGATAAAAATCCTCCTTTATATTTTATGTAATTCGAGACTATTTTATGCTCTGAAGCAATTAATGAATTTGTATCATCTAGTTCTGATATAATTGGATTATTATTGAACCCGAAGATTTTATTTTCGTTTAACTCGGTTAGTTTTGCACTCCCTACCTGTACAAAGCCGCTCACGTTCCAACTCCCTGCTTTGTATTCCCAGGTCTCATTACTCCCACTCGTATTAATAAACGCACATTTTAAACCGACACTCCGATACTTAGACGGCACCTGCGCAATAGCTGTCTCCAACGTATATTTATTACTACCTCCAGAACCTGATGTCGGGTGTAAAACAGACACATTATATTCTGTGACTCTCTTATCAAGATAGTTTGTTAAGTTGCCGGATCCGTCAGGCATACCGACTGCTTCTGCGCTGGTAACAGGATACTGCTTGTTGCCTGTACCATCTGTCATCTGTACAATATTTGTTGCCATAATCTTAAATATTTATGTCTGTTGTTTCTTTAATAGTTTCTAGTATCACTGGTATATTTGCAGCAGCTTCAGTCGCATTCTGAGATGCAGCGTTCGCATTACTGATAGCATCATTAAGCGACTTAGACAACTCTAAATATTTCAATTCTCGCTGCGTTTCATTCTGCTTCCGCTGTTGCTCAGAACACATCCTTTGCTGTTCAGCTTGCTTTACCTGACTATCTGTTTGATTAAGTTGCTCAATCATATCAGTAGCCGGACGTTGAAGCTCTTTGATTTGCTCTGCAGTAAAATCATCAAAAGTAAAGGCATCCCCCTTAGGACCAACTAAACTGGCCAACCATTCGGATTCTGTACCCTCAAAACCGTTTCTTACAGCTATTTCAAAAGCAGAGTATCCCGGCAAGCCAACATGAATATCGCTTGCATCGAGCTGTAAAACCGGACGAGCAATAAGACTATCATCAGCGCCATCAGTCATACAGGACCATGGTACCAGCTCAAAAGCTGAACATTTATCAACCACCGTCTGATGCTGCTTACCGTAATTTTCCCATAGAGTCAGGCTATATACACCTACAATTTTCTGTTCAATACCAGAATACACAAACAAAACGGCATTACCTTCAACAGAAAATTCCATTGGTATTTTTTGCATCAAGGGAGTGGTAAGTATAAGTTTTAAATCACGTTCTTCCAAAGTAACCTCCTCCCCATTGGTCAATATAGGCCAACGAATTTCAATATCAGTACCTATTCTAAATTTTCTCATATCGTAACCTCCGTAGTTGATTTTACTATCTGAAATCTAGAGTCTATTTCCGACTTATTATAATAGTTTGTAAGAGGAACTTCTGCTGAACCACCAGTCTGACCAGTGTTACTCCACGCATTTCCATTCCATTTATATATCGGTGCCGGTAAAGATGTCCCGATAAGAATTAATTGTCCTACATACGGAGAAGGAAGATTTTTCGATGCTTCAGCAGTGCTACTGAACAAAGGAATTTTTATACTCCTCGTATTTTTCAAATTTGCCAATTCCAGATTTACAGCATTAAAATTGGCATTCAGTTTTGGAGCTTCAGTGCCCCAATCTGAATTGACTTCTATTTTTGATACATTAGCCATACTAACACTTCATTATATTAATTGAGTTGTCCCTACATAAAGCCCTTTGACAAACTGTGCATATGTTTTCAGCATACCATCTGAATCAGCATAAAGAAAAACATTCTCTGTTTTTCCTTCTACTGTAGGATCGGGACTTGTCGGATCTCCTTCAACCGTTACAGGTTGTCCATCCTTATCACACCAAGATTCCAAATCATCAGAAAAGGAGCAAGTATTTGCTGTCTCGACTATCCATTTTGAGCCGTCTGAAATAAAAGAAGAATAACATCCATCATGACATGCACAGTATAGTTTTGGAAGCAAAATCGAATTAACCGAAAACCTTCCTCCATTTGCTATTTTCAATATAATAGGCCCTCCTTTGCGGGATAAACGAGATGTTCTAAAATTCAAACGAAGGCTCTTCCAAGTTACAGGATCCGGCAAGCCCAAGGTGATATCCGGTGTTGATGCACTCCAGCTACCCTCTCCAATAAAATAGCATCCATCCAATACGGGATCAATAATATCTGAATTTACATCCCATACCTCTTTAATATCCGAGTAAACAGCTCTTGCTTTAACAACACCCTCGAATGTCCCATTTTGGGCATAAACCGTACCCCTAAAGACACCTCCCAGCGCATAGATATACCCCCTCATAAAAACATCACCACCATGTGTAGCAACGAATTTTGCCAAAGTTTTCCATTCTTCATCCGTAGGAATATCACCTTCCAACAACCGTTGTACCGTTTTAATAGCACCTTCAAGTGTACCTCCAGCCCAAAACGCTACATCCTGATCATCATTGTATATTCCAGAAACTCCAGCATTTACTTTTTTGAGTATACCATCAACCCATTGACCAAGCATAATCATCGTAGTAAGAGTCAAACCACCCAATATCTCTGTATTACTTTTCAATGCATCCTGAAGATGCCAATACTCACGAAACTCTGCTGCCACATCATTCCGATCGAGAAGAGACGGACACCAATCTGTAGGGACTGTTCCACGTTCCAGCTTCACCTCACATACTGTAGCATTTCCAGACATCATAAAGATGTTACCGTTGATATATTCAAACTTATGGATATACTTTCTGTAATCGGAAGACAAATTGATTGTTTCGGAAAAGCTACCGCATCCAACCGTCAATGATATACCTTTTGCCTTATATGAAACGACATAATGCTCGCCAGATATTAGCTGTACATTTTGAGCTATACTCCCAATTTGACATGCATATTTGCTTCTGGAACTTTTATCATCAACAACAGTCCCTGAGCCTTCCCAATTTTCCAATTTTTCGGAATACATTTCCTTTTTATTGGTCAGCTTTGTAGAAGATGTAAGACCGGAACTTTTATAATTTCCAGTAAAGCCTGTATTTAGCAATATATTTTCAGAACCTACAGAAATACTTCCAAAGAGTTTATCTGAGTATTCTTTTGCTGCAGCAGCTATATTCACCAGCAATTTTTCACGTTCCTGATAGAACAATGACTGTGATGCTTTAAAAGAATCACGTATCGGGATACTTTCCGGGGATTCAGCAGAATGATATTCAAGCTCCGTTTTATATGCAGCCCATGCAGTAGAATAATCAGAAAAATCAATAGAATACTTCTCGGCATTCTTAATATTCGTATCGTATTCACTCTGGAGATTTACCAATTCTTGTTTCAAAGCTGTTTTCTCTGTAGGAGAAATAACACTATCGCTAGCCCATTCATCAAGACGCCCGGCTGCATCTTCAGCATCCTGCTTAGCTCCAGCAGCATCTTCAGCAGCCTTATCAGCCGTTTCTTGAGCTGCAGCAGAAGCGTCAGCAATATCCTTTATCTTATCTGGTAATCCCTGCATATTCTCCCAACCAGAGGATCCCGGGCCAATCACAACTTTTCCCTTAATCTCTGCCCCATCAGCCTCCGTAAACTTGAAATAAGAAGACCCATCACGCTTTCCAACATAAAATTCGCCAAACACCTTAAGATGGGCCTTCCCTGTAGATTTATCAAAATACAGAGATATGACATCTTTATCAATAACACTATATGAATTAATTCCCTGATAAAAGATAATAGCTGGAGAACGTTCATCGACTGAAGACAGAAGAATGGCAGCCTGACGTGTTATATCAGTTTTATGACCAAAAGCAACGATATCATCTCCTTCAGCAGGAATATCACTATCCCTGTCACAGTCTGTTTTCGATAAATCAATATAATCCGGACCAATACCTGTAACCAGACGCCAATAATAACGATTTGAAACATTATGTGATGTACCTTCCTTGATATTACATTCTTTGGCCATTGCCAACTGGCCAACAGAAAAATCATTTTCTATGGTTACTCCGTCTACTTCAGCTTGAAAATAACACCTATAAGCATTCGTAAGTTCTTCCACCTTAACACACTTCATTCCTGCTGGAGATAGCATTTCCTCACCACCTACATGAGTACGACGTTTTACTTCAAGCTCATCAAATACAGCCTTAATCTTTACATAAAGCCTGTCTACAACAGCCTGTGATGTTCCATCCTCAAGTACAGTTATTCCGCTGCCATTTTCACCTATCAGTAAGCCTTTCATAAAAGTTATCAGTTCCAAAGCAGAATCTGGAATATCTCGCCTCAGGAACTTTTTCATCAGACTTTCATCGAATCCACCGGCCTTGTCTGCATAGCCGGCATTTATCTTCTGGCCATTGAAAGTAAGATATCCATCAATATATTCAAGAGCCTTCAAAACTTGATAATTGGCATGGGTATGCCCAACACCACCTGTACCATCGCCACTCAAATCAATAATCCGACTTAAAACATAAGATAAGATTGCCCCGATGGTCGTGGTAGCCCAAGTTTCAGAATAAGGATTCTGCACCGGGAAAAGTACCCCCTCAGTCAGATTCTGAGATGGAAATTCAACCAACCGAGGGGGTATAGTAAAAGAACCCAAATCAGGAACAGATATAGACAAATCTGCAGGAAGCTCTTCTACTCGTTGCAAATTAAGATATGGTTTTGCATCAGCAAAACGATAAGTAAAAGTATATGAAGATGGCAGTTCATTGCCTGTGTACGAAGTTTCATCTTCTGTCACAACAATTCTCCTCAAGTAATTTCTGGAGTAAAGGAATTTCTGCCGGGAAGGGAAAAAATCGAGTAACCACTTACGTTCCTGGTCTGCAAGATACCCTGTATTCTTTTGAAAGTTACGATTTGTGTCTACATTATACTCTTCTGTAATTTCGTCAAGTTCGGCCAACTGATGATCATGATCGGCTGTGAGTGATTCCTGACCGTATGCACGGAACGTATCAAAGCCGCCCAACGAGTTTTCAAAAACAATCCATTGCTCATCTTCGCTCATCATCCCGGATGCAACATACCTCTGAATATAACTAAGACGTACACCCTGAACCGTTTCGAACCACACATCATAGAATGCTGGCATTCTAGACTCAAACTTCCCGGCAATCACTGCATACTGCACAGGAACAGAATATGCTTTCCCGGCTACGATAGAAAGTAGCTGTCTTATTTCCTCAGAATAACTACCATCTGGCTGCTGGAAATAAGCCTTGACCTTTACTACCGAGGCTTCTATGCTATAGAAAGTAAGTGTTTCTGGTAGATAATAGGTAACCTTCTTTGTTTGTGGCTGCCATGTAAGCCAGTTAGATTTCAAAAAATTCGCTGCAGATGTGGCCAAACGGTCAACCCCAGCCTTAATAACACTGAAGGTATATGCCTGTCCAGCAATTTCGGCAACGTAAGTCTTCGCAAGTTCTGACTGTTCATAAGGATCCGAAGCATCCTTAAAGACTGGCTTCAGATCGGCTTCAATCACATCTTTAACATTAATCTCAATCCGTTGGTTCTCATTTGGAGTATAGCTAGCTTCGAATAATACTTTTCCACCTTGCTTAAGAACAAAGGTGACAGTGCTTGCCGATGATATTATAAAATCGGTAAGATTACCTGAAAGATTTATATTTTCCGGTTGTTGAAGTATAGTCATAACATTTATCTTTTCAGCGAATTTAATGCCATGCCCATGAAACAGAAAGGACAGAATCAAACTTGAACAACCTCAAGCCAAGCTGTGGTTAACAGATAAACACCGCCAATCTGAGCAGCGGTTTTTGTTTCAAAAAAACGCTTACCCACCTTATCACCGGTAGGAGCCGGAGGATAAACCATACTATATTGGGCATTCTTGTATGGCGAGTTCTGATATTCATCTGCAGGAATAGATTTATCTTCTTTCTTCACCACCCATGCGTATCCATTGTTTCCCGGCAAGAGTTCAGACATATATTTGGCATTGGAAACCGGTTCATAAAGCTGCAATGTAAGAAAATCAATCTGAGTAATATCCTTTTTCCCTCCTAGCTGATAAGTCATTTTATCCATCAAAAGCCTGTTTCCTTTAACATCGAGCATTGCAATTGAAGGGATATTACGCTTTTCGGATAAACCAAGCAAAAATTGTCCTTTGACCGTATGCAAAGAATTACGAAGAAGCGTATCGTATTTCCGATAAAACTTTTCGAATATACCTTCATCACCATTGTATACAAGGGAATAATCACCAATCCTTATTTCCACTCCTCCCACTATTCCTGTAGAAATATAATTGGATACCGTTCCATAAGATGTGGTACCATCACAATAAGCAAAGGCCAACATCAGATACATCTTTGTTGTTGAACTGTCTGACTCTGTATCAGAAGATGACTCCCCATCAGCCTGAAGAGTAGAATTAAGAAATTGTTCATCACCAATATAAAGGAAAAATGATTTATAAACAGGAATACATTCCGGTATTTCAATACTTTCTGTAGGAAGATTTCCACCCTCATAATATCTCTGTGATGCATCGGCCACTACCTCATAGATTTCTCCGGCAAATATAGTACCCAAATTATATCCATACCGATAAAACTCCCCACGCTTAGAATTGAACTGGACTGACGAATACTTGGACTTCATCTCCGGAATACTATCAAAAGACAGGCTTCCAATACTGTCACGAGATTCCAAGATAAGCTGCTTATATTCTTCAGGATATTCTACGACAAGCTGCTCAACAAGCTTAGCAGAATAATCCGAATAGGCCTGTTCCGCAAGAAGTTCATTGAACAAAACGATTCTTACAGTTTTCTCCACCTCGTCTGTAATAAACTCGCACATGAACTTCTTGCGAAACAGCTCCAGGATTTCCTTACAGGTTACATTGGGCAGCAGCTGTGAATAGTATATCTTTCCTGTAACCACGGCATCGGCCACATTGTTTATGAATACCATATTCCGAAACTGTGATGTCTGGGTAAAGAAATTATCGAGTAACGTGTATCCGAAATAAGAGAACATTCTTTTCAGCACGAAGTTTGCCTTAAGGAAAGGAGACAGATAGAAGCCTCGCGGAACTGTTATTTCCTTACCATCTACAGTTTCCTTCTGCTCCGTTTCTGCCATAAGAGTACCATTATAATAGACATTCATGAACCGAGAATTACTTATCTCTACCTGAAAAATGGCAAATTCAGAATTGTCACTTTTAAACAATGATTTTATAAAACTCAAAGCCTGGTCCAAATTGTTCACACCAGGAACTGTTTCTTCGCCAAAAACATCACTCATATATGTATTCTCCAAACGGCTATAGAAAGAGCCTTCGTTCATGTAAAACGAGGTCTCAATCTTATCCCCCGGAGTAACACCAAGTATGGCCTGACGGCATGGAACAAAGTATTCTCCATCCTGTATTGAGGTATCATGGAATGTGACCTTGTTTTTCCGGTTAACCTTATCAGGCTGATTCATTATACTTCTGTTGTATTCACTGTCCGGCAATGATACCGGAAGTGTCTGCTCGCCATAATCGTTAAAAAAAGGATTGGTACGTTCTACACTGAGTTCTGTGTCAGGGAATAACTGATAAGCTTTTCCTGACTCGGTATTAATAATTTTCATTTTGAGCCAATTTTACGTGAGCGGTTTCTGAGTTTCTGTTTGTTTTCAAATTCATCAAGTAAAGTGTAAGCATGTATTCCGTTCTTGTCGAGGGACTCGAGAAGCTTGAGTAACTTGAGTTCGATATCAGGGCATACAGGGGATGCAGCAGGAACAACTTCTGCAGGAGATGAAGAAGATATGTTTCCGCCTTCGGCTTTACCCATAAGACTACGGGCCTGAATGTATTTGTTCAGATCGAGCGAGCGGATGGTTCCTGCCTGTTGTGCTGCATCGAGAATACTCAATATAGGAGCAACTGTAGGATTCCGGACAGCATCGTTACTTGCCACCCACTCACGTGACATTCCTGCAGGTCCCTCGCCTACTATGACCGTAGGCCGTGAAACGAAACCACGCATTGAAGGTTCCAAAGCTGCATGATACGTCCTGCCATCCTGAGCACGGGTCACATCGATGTAACCACCAGACGCTTTTCCCGGCACACGGGTGTAATAGGTATTCCCATCAGAGCTGGTGGTAATAGAATCTGCTTTACTACCTTTACTGAGCAAGCCTTTAAGAGCTGTTTTTGCAGCAGTAAGTCCAGCCATGATTAATCCACCAATAACAGCAGTACGGGCAGCAGCCGTAGCACCGAAAGTTGCAACAGAGTCCGGCTGTGCGGCCGATATTGCAGCAGCCTTAGCCTGTTCTGCTATGGCAACAGCAGTAGCTTCCGCTATTTTCTGGTTAATAATCTGTGATAAAACATCAAAGAGGATATCTACCATAGTATTGCCAAAAGCCGTCAACATGCTTTCCTGTCCGGAAAGTACCTGGCCTAAAGCATTACCTATCTGGGAACCATATTCCTGATACTGTCCAACCTGCGCCTGTAAGGACTGTTGTATAATCTCAGTACGTTTCTGATGGTCGTCCTGTAGTTTTTTCATCTGCTGTGACATCCACTCATCGTTCTGGGACATTGCTTCTTCATTAGACTGACGTTTCAATGTAGTTTCCCGGCTTTCCAGTTCTGCCTTTTTCTGATAAAAGTCCTCCATCGCCTTGATACGTATGTCCAATATCTGCTGCTCCAGCTGCTGACGCTGCTCCTTTTCAAGTCCGAATATGGCTAGCCGGGCATTCAGGTCCTGAAGCAACAGTTCTTCCATAGCCTTGTTGAACTGAGTCTGTGTCTGGAGCTGCTCATCATTTCCGGAAAGGTATCTTTTTTTGAGTTCTATCTGCTGTTGCTGATAGATTAACTTCTGCTGTTCGAGTGCAGCCTTTACAGGATCGTTCTTATCATCATCATCCGATCCTTTTTTATCCGGGAACTTGGAGTTATAAATTTTTTTTGCGATCTCCATATATTGATTGGCAGCATTGCGTTCATCGGCAATCCAAGCAGCCAATGTTTCCTTATTCATGGCATTCAGTTCTTTTGTAATCTGAGCTTCTTTTTTCCGTTCCTCCATACGCTTTTCGATAGACTTACCTGTTAACTCATCCAAATAAGCCTGCTGGTTAGCGTATATTTCTGATGCTTCCTTGATATTTTTTTCAAATTCTGCTACCTGATCAGGAGTCCATTTAACAAAAAACATATCACCGGTATTGCGGTTCGTTTTCCATTGTCCACCATCTTTCAGAAGCTTCTGGTAAGTTGCAATATCTTCCTGGGCCTCCTTCATTTTCTTCTTTGTGACATTAATTTCTTCATCATTCATAGCCGCAAGTAATCGTTTCTGAGAAGAAACATATTCGTCTATTTTATCGGTACTGATAGACAAGATATTTCCATACTCATCCCAACCAGAAATTGCTCCAGGCATTATACGTGACAGTTCCTTCATAAGACTATTCAGCTCAGACTGTTCATCCTTAGAGAGACTTGTTTTGGCAGTCAGCTCGTTATATCTTGCAATCAAATCCGGAACTTTTTCTTCAAGCGCAAATACTTTATCATATTGTTTTTGAAAACTATCAGAAGAAGAGTCCAACAAAGAGGATAATTTTCCCAAAGAACCACCTAACCATCCCATAAAAGACTTAATGGCCGGCTCCAATTTTTTCCCGATTTTATTGTAAATAGAATCCATCTGGTCGCCAAGATTTGATTCCAGTCCGGCAAGTTCCTCCATCTGTATGGCCATCGCTCCCTGCACTCCCTGTACCTTTCCAAGAGACAGGATATAATTCTTGATGGCCTGATCCGTATTCTGCACCTCTGTAGTAACTCCACGGAAAGTGAAGGCCGTAGTTTCTCCATTCTTGGATGCGGTGATACCAAATTCTTTCAAGCGTTCGTTTTCCCCAATCATAGCATCGAGCAATGCTTCGATGAACTGGTCGATATCCTTACCCTGGGAAGATGCGATATCACCCATCTGGATAAGTTCTTCTTTTGTAGGAGTAATACCACGATTAACGAGCTTTATATATGCCTGTGTCCATTCGGCCACACTTGCCGGAGTGTCGGCAGCAAGTGTCTGTATCATCTTCATGGCCGATGCTGCAGCTTTGGTAGAACCTGTTGCATTTTTCAAAACTGCTTCGTATGTAGCAAATTCCTTACGGGTGTTGTATGCCTGTGTACCTATATCCTTCAGATATTGCCATAACTGAACAGCGACAAAAAGTTTCATGGCAACCGTCAGTTTTGAAACTGCCTTCTCGGTATAAGACATCTCGTTCTGCACATGACGACCTGCAGCTCGCAGTTCATCCATACGGCCACGCACGCGGTCCAGCTCATTCTGCAAAGCCTGGTATTCGTCCGGATTGGCAGACTGCACCGTCTGATCGAGCTGACGCTGCAGATCGCGAGCTTTCTTTTTGAGTTGCGCCATGGTGAGTCCGGTAATGTCAAGCTTCTTTTCAAGCTCGCCCATAATCATATTGTTTTCTGATATACTCCGGCTGGCTTTCTTTACTTCTGCTTCAAGATTTTTATACTCTTCGGTTTCTTTCTTGCCGGCTGCCTCCAGCTTTACAAGCTCCTGACGCCTTTCCTTATTGACGTTTACAAGCTCACGGTTCGTTTTTACGAGTTTACGTATCTCCTGTTGTGCTTCGGATGCATCGACCGATAATATCCAGTTAATCTGGTCTTCAGTAAGTCCTTTTGCCATAATCGCTAAACATTAATGTTACCAACTCTTATCGTAATTCTCTATCTCAAGCGCACGTATCAGGTCCTTCTTAATTGCATTACGGATATCCTGTGTGTAGCCATAACGGATATCCGGTAAGGTTTCGTTATACAGTACACCCCAGATTACACGGTTGTAAAGGGCCAAATTACGACGGACCTTCATGTCTTCTCTGTATCTGATATCCAGAAACCGCAAGTATGGAAGTATCTTAAACCAAAACATTCTGCCATCCAGGTCTATAGGCTTTGCCGAAGTGAGTGATTTGTATAGGTTCCCGGTATCATAGAAATAGGCTCGTACCACTTCTGCCTGTGTCTTGTATATCACAGCCCTATCACGATTGACAATGCTTTTGATGTACGTCTGCTTGATGATATCTTCTGTAATCATATCCAATCTGTTTTCAGCGAAGATACATCCAGATACAAAAAAGGCGAAGGACAACTTTTGCATTGCCTTCGCCTTAAAAAGAGCGTGTTATATCATTTAATCTTTAGCATCCATTTGAAGTCCAAAGCCAAAGCACCGGGCCGACACTGAAACCGGAATCCGGCAGCAACCATAGCATCATAGACTTCTTCCTTGGTTATACCTGCGCCAGGGGATATTTTCTTGATAGCATCGTAAACTTCGTCGGTACTAAACCAGTGTGTGGTTTCGGCCTCACTTGATGCAGGAAGAAATGTCTGCATAAGTGCTTCTATATAGCTGGAAGCAGCTGAGTTTTCATTCTTATTCATCGGAAATACTAATTAAGGTTGTCAAATCTTTCTTCAAATAACGCATAAGAGCAAGCGTTTCGAGCTTATCAGCATCAGAAATCTCCGGAAGGATACCTGAAGGTGTGAGAAGTACATCCTCACATCTATCGATGGCCGACAAATATAATGCAATCTGCTCACTATCGTTCGACTGCATCAGCCGAAGAGTTTTTAATGCCTTCTTACTGAGTTGTACCCCGTTGATATTCATTTGGAACCTCCTTTCTTATCCATCTCTTCATGCTGCCTAACAAGCATAACGGATGATGCAAACCAGCCGAGACATACTAAAGTCATGAAGGGATTAACAAAACTGAAGGATAGAAGAACGACCAAAGACAGGAGTAACTGCACATCGAGCAACATTTTTCTGTTGGTAATAGACTCGCCTGTTTCGGCAAATAGATTTGTGAATAATTTGTTTTCACTGTTCAGCCACATATCTAATGTGCTGATTTCTGCCTTATTACCGGCAGGGATTGTTGTTTCTTTTCTCATAATTGTAACGCATTTAAAAGTTTAAAATACGGGAAAGGAAACAGAGAAGGTTCCGCTTTCCCGTTGCGTTACACCTTGAGAAAGGCAGGGTGCCCATTACAGACACACCACGGGGGTCGGAACCTATAAGGTTATATAGCACAAGCTAAGGACATAAAAAATGCCCGCAGCAATTATATTGGCGAGCCATCTCGCCTTTCTCAAAATGTAACGCATTGCAAATATAAAAATAATTTTGAAAAATGTTACCATAAAAGTTGATTTTTTCAAAAAAAAGAAGTATTTATTATTAGCATGGCATAAATCGTCATGCAATAATAATAATGAAATTTAAAAAGAAAACACTTAGTGAGAATAACCCAAAGGCTTGGTTATTCCAGATTTTTGGCTATAAGCCAGTATCGCAATTAGAAAGAATAAGGGAACTTACTCGATTGGCCATTAAAGATGGACGATAGAGTCTGAATTTGAAAAATGGGTATCTATCATTGGATATCCATTTTTTATTTGATGGAAGGAGTTTTCCTAGTGTGGTGGGGAATAAAAAAGAGCAGCCGGAAGGTAGCTGCTCCTAACTATATAATCTATAAGTCTTAATATCCAAGCATCTCGCAAAGGACGTCGGCCAAAGCTTTTTCCTCATCTGGTGAAACCTGACCTATCTTTGACAATATTCTTGTTTTATCTATTGTTTTAATCTGGTCTGCTACAGCATAGCTGTCATTAACCAGTCCACTTGTTGGTGTAGCCCTTATCAGGACTCTAGTTGGTAACTCCTTTCGGGTGGAAGTTATAGGGAGTATTATTACTGTTTTCAACACCCCATTCATCTCATCTGGAGATACCACTACACACGGCCTAGTTTTCTTCATTTCGGCCCCCTTGGTAGGATCTAATCCTACCGAAACAATGTTTCCTTTGTTTATTTCCATCGGTAACCAATTTTAAATGTTTATACTATATTTTATTCGTGTTGAACAGTCGCACCCTTTATATCAGCTCTTCAGCTTCACTATCGATATAGTCAGGAATCAGCATTTCGTCTTCACCTTCCATTGCATATTTAGCGAAAGCTTCAGCCCAACCTTTACGTACGTCATTAATTTTAGTTATTACAATTTGCTCCTGGCTATATTCTATATTGATAGAGGCACCAGTATTAAAACCTCCCTCAATAGCGATAAATCTAGGAATGATTAATCCCACAGATGTACCGACTTTTACGATTTTTGCTCTCATGTTACTTTATTTTTTCCATTATCAACTTTTTCTTATCCATTGTTCATCTAAGGTATGAAGCAACTGTTCAACACTGCAAATATATAAACAAAATCGGATATTACAATATTATTATTATAAAAATAACAATATCATTATAATATTTAAACTCTACGACCAAAAAAAACGCTTTGTCATTTGAATTCAAATGACAAAGCGTATAATATTAAATGAACTGACATTTAAAATTGCATTGAATATAATGTTCCATTATCAAAATATACATACTTATCAATAGTGTACACCCACTGTTCTAATTGCTTACCATCTAATATCGTATTATTTATTTTTTCTGGTTTCCCTATGGACAAAATACATTCTGTATGATTCATTCCTAACTCGGGAACTTTTTTATTTATAGCATCCCAATGGGTAATTGTCAAATAATTTTCTTTAGCTAGAACATAATGTCTAATTTTAGAAAGAAGTTCATTATTCATATTCTGAAGTTCATCTAGATAGCCTGCATATTTTTTCTTTTCGGGAACCAAATTGGGAAATAAATCCTCGAAAGAATATGTTTTATATGACAGACTAAGACCACCACCTAATGTCTTGCACTTAAAGTTATATTGTTGGAAAATCAATTCTGAGTCTTTAGCTTGGAAAACTGTGTTCAATTCATAAAAAGTACCTGAACCTTTATATTCTTTTGAAAGATAGGCAGTATTCACCAATAACCTTTTCCCAGAGTCATCTATCTTTACAATAACTTTATTCGCTTCTGGATAAGTTTCTGCTACCCATGATAATAGTAACTGAAATACATCATGAGCTGATTTTCCAGAAATATCCATCTTACCAGAAATTACAAATTTATTATCAAGCCACTGAGGTACAAATTCATATTGCTTAATAACTTCTTCTTTTGACTTATTATCAGCCACTTCACTGCCCCAATCCATAAGATCTGTTTGGGAATACACTGCTGGATTACATGCCAGCAATAACAATAATAGTAAGTATTTCATATTCTTTAATTATTCAGTATATCCAAATAGTTTATTTATTCGCTCGATAAATTCTTCAGGAGTTTCACCTTTTCTCTTTTTATGCGCTTCTGGTTCATCTTCAGATGGTTTATCATAATAAGATAAGACTTCATCTTTGATTTTCGAACATAAATATGGTGACATGTTATCAATCTTTAATTCTGAAATAGAATCGCTCCTAGTTTCTATAATATTTAAACTAATTAAAACAGAAACAAGTCCTAGAAAATAATCTAATACATCAAAAGATTTAGTATTATCTATAGACTTTATCAAATCAACATTAAAAGGAGTTTTTGTTTTGTATGCAACAAAAAGTACATACAATATGCATATTCCGGCGGATACCCGTTCAGCATTTCCGGTGATATCCGTTCAGTCCCC
>ENA-OUQN01001313-OUQN01001313.1-human-gut-metagenome-genome-assembly--contig:-NODE-1313-length-15361-cov-3.488240_pt1 | contig 15361 bp, 10 predicted proteins | sample MGYA00237950_ERZ548832 | MGnify/ENA primary metagenome ERZ548832 (study PRJEB26490, sample SAMN05194703) | human gut metagenome | biome: terrestrial biome; feature: human-associated habitat; material... | reverse complement strand
GTAGAATTCATCGGGAAAGTCAAAGTAATATCACTTTTTAAATCATCATGGCTGGAAAACCGGAAATAGAATTTAAAACTGTTGGTTTTTGGAATGTATGTGATACTTCGATATTCATCTACGGAAACCTGCATAGAAGAAGATGACGAACCCAAACCGCCTAAATCCATATCGATTTTTTTTGATTCATCGTGTGTGTTAAGCTCGATTTTTACGCTTCCATCACTGGCCTTTTTGCCTTTGCTCAGAATGTGGTTTTTTAATTTTATGCCGGGCTTCGGAGCTACGGTAGGGGTTGGTTTTGCCGGAGCAGCAGTAGGGGTTGGTTTTGCCGGAGCAGCGGTGGGAGCTGGCTTTGCCGGAGCAGCTTTTTTCTGGATTTTAACCTTGCAAACAAAGCGGATCCCGTTTATCTGAGCAGTAATTGTAGCATTTCCTGCAGATTTTGCAAAAAGCTTGCCTGCTTTGTTTACAGTGACGATTTTGGAATTGCTGCTCTTCCAGGTGATCTTCTGATTGGTACCATTAAGCTTCAGCTGATATGTCTGACCGACTTTCAGAGTTACTGCGGTTTTGTTCAGCTTCGGGGCATGTACAGTGACTTTGCAGGTGTATTTCCTTTTGGAAACGGTTCCTGTAATGGTGGCAGAGCCTTTAGCCTTTGCCTGAAGCTTGCCAGCTTTGTTTACAGCGACGATCTTGGAATTGCTGCTCTTCCAGGTGATTTTCTGCCCTTTTTTGAGACCGGTGATCTTCAGTGTTCTGCTCTGCCCCTTGATCATGGTAAGCTTGGAAGAACTGATCCTGGGAGCGGCCTCTGTAACACAGACTGTGCCAGGCAGAATTGCCGATTCTGCCGGAAGCATGGCCAGTACAAAGACTGTTATCAGAGATATCAGGATTTTTTTCCATTTTTTCATAGCGATCCCTCCTTCGAAAAAATATGATGGTTCTCTTTATTGATTGATTATAAGTAAAATTCCGGAGAAGGGCACTGGCATTTGTGTCAGTAACTTTGTTATAAAGAAGAGAAGAAGTTATGTATGCTGTTCCCGATAGGCGGAAGGTGTGATCCCCATTTTCTTTTTGAAGCTGGTGCTGAAATAATATTGATTGGCATAACCACATTTCAGGCTGATCTCCTTCAGACTCATAGTAGTCGTAGTCAGGTAACGGGCGGCTGCGGAAATTCGCTGAGATGTGATAAAGTCACTGAGACTGATTCCCTGATTTTTTTTGAAAAGAGCACTTAAATAAGCAGGGCTTACATTGGCAGAGGCAGCAATATCATTGAGGCAGAGCGTATTGTCAGTGTAGTGTTCGTTGATATAGGAAATCACCAGTTCACAGAGCTTCTGGTGATAATCATTCATGGAGGAATCAAGCTTCCGGCATAAAAGATGGCACAGATCCTTCAGCCATTGACATAGCTCTTCCGTATTATGAAACTCATTTATGTGGTTGTAAACATACAAAATTTTAGCTTCAAGGTCATGCGTATCCAGATTTAATTCATAGAAAAATTTCAGGATCCGGCCAAGAAGAGAATAAATCTGTATGAAAGCGAAATTCTTTGTGCGAAATTTCTGGGTAAGCCAGTCGGAAAAATTCTGAAACCAGAGATCTATGGCAGCGGTATCCTTTTTGCAGAGAAGCCGGATCAGTTCATCCTCCTTTGTATCTGAAAAATCTGCAACAGACAGATCGGAACCCAGAGCCTCTCTTCCGTCAAAGATATTCTGATGCGGGAAAAAGAATCTGTATTCCAGTGCATGTACGGCGCTTTTATAAGAATGGTTCAGGTTCCAAAAATCCTGGACAATTGTTCCAATACCTGCGTTGAGAGAAAGCCCCAGTGGCTGGCAGGCATCTGCGATTGAGGAAATAAGTCCGCTGGTAAGCTGGCGGAAGCTGTTGGACTGACAGCCGCTGTGTCCCAGAATGCACAGATAGCCATCCATATCCGGGAGAAGATACACAAAATCAAGAGAAGCGGTTTCCTCAGTTATCAGATCCTGAAGGTTGAAAAGCTCCATCTGAAACTTTTCAATCCCGTAAACAGCTTTTAGATCCGGAGCATTTTCAAGCTCCAGAATAACAACTGTATAAAAATCATAATTCAGCTCCAGGTTCAGATACTTAAGATAAGGCTTCAGTCGGTAGGCTGCTTCAGAAGACGGAAGGTGTGTGATCTCGCGGAAAAATTTTTCCGTAAGAAGAGGCCTGCTTTGCTTCAGAAGCTGGAGATTTTTCTGTTCCTTTTCCATCAGTGCAAAAGCGTTTTTTACCTTCTGGATAAGATAGGCATAATCCAGAGGCTTTTCGATATAATCCAGAGCACCGAGGAGCAGAGCACGTCTTGCATATTCAAATTTATCATAGGCACTGATCAGGATGATCTTCACCATAGGATTGATCTCAAGAGCTTGACGGCTCATGGAAATGCCGTCAAGATCAGGCATTTCAATGTCAGAAATGATCAGATCTGCCGGTTCTTTTTTCATGGCTTCGATAGCAGAGGTTCCATTGTAGCAGACATGGATGATCTCTGCATTCAGCGTTTCCCAGTCTATGTTTTTTTCGATACCTTCTGCAGATAAGTAATTATCATCTACGATCATTATTTTTTTCATCGATATCTTCCTCCATCTGTTCGAATTCAATGGTGACGTATGTGCCGTTTCCGGGGTTGCTGCGGATCCTTACGGAACCGTTTCCGTATAATGGGTTGGAAATACGGGAACTTACGTTGGAAATTCCAAAATGCTTCTCATAATCAATAACATTATGCTCAATAGCATGGCGCAGCTGTGCAAGGGTTTCAGAGTCCATGCCGGCACCGTTGTCCTCAATGGAGATCACAACCGTATCATCGCCATAAAGAACATGGATCGAAATGAAAACAGCTGGTGTGCCCGAAGAAATCCCGTGCAGAATGGAATTTTCGAGAAATGGCTGAAGTGTAAACTTGCAGATCAGGAAATTTTCGATTCCATCTTCTGCTTCGATCTCCCAGTCCAGATTATCTTTATGACAGAGCTTTTCCATTTCCAGATAAAGCCGGGCAATTTCCAATTCATCTTTAATAGGAATAAGTTCCTTTGATTTACGCAGGGTAAGACGGTAAAAGGCAGTCAGATTTGCAATCATCTGATCAGCAATGTCAAGCTTTCCAAGGGACTGGCAGGTACGGATCGATCCCAGGATATTGTAAAGAAAATGCGGATTGATCTGTGACTGGAGCAGCTGGTATTTCAGACGTTCTTCGTTTACGGAAAGATTTACAATGGACTTCAGGTTTCCGGCTATTGTGTGTTGCATATCTTCAAAGGTGATGCCCAGTCTGTCAATCTCATCATACCTGGAAGGATCATCCGGGTGGGGAACAGTAACGATAGATAGATGTTCCGGGTCATATCCCAGCTGAAAGGCTTCCATTGCATAGGAAAGTGCAGTGATCTTCCGGGTAAGATTTTCGGAAAACAGGATAACGATGATAAAAGTAAGGAGCAAGAAAATAAGGACAGTGATCAGTAAGGCACGGATCAGGATGTGCGTGTTGCCCTGAATATAGCTTTCCGGGATTTCGGTAACATGAAGCCAGCCATTGCTTAAGGTGCAGCAGTTATAATATTTGTCGCCGCTGTGAAAAGAAGAATCTGCATTTCCTTTGAGTTTCTGAAACTGTGCTTTGGAAATTCCGGATAAATTCAGTGAGGATGTATTTTTTGCTGCAATCTCTCCGTGATCTGTGAGAATGTAGCTGTATATGCGGGAATCCAAAGCAGCAGGCTGCAGATAAGTGGTAAGCTCTGAAGTGTCCAGAGCAATGCCGTAGGCGTATTCCAGAATACCGGTGGCCTGATTTTTCAGTGCCCGGACGCAGAGGATCACATCGGCAGATGATTTTTTTGTGGACAGTATTTTAGGCAGAGGCATATTGGAAACCGGTATCCAGACAGAGGAAAAGCCTGAACCGGAAACAATATTTTTATCCAGACCATATGCAGAAAGCTCATCTGTGGAAAAGAAGTACAGGCTTTCTTTTGAACCGAGCTGATCGGGCTGCAGAAAAACATATATATGGAAGAAATCGAATGTGGATTTATACAGCGAAATATTGTTTTTTACAGTGGTGAATTTTTTCAGTGCATCTACCTTATTAGAGGAAGGCTGATTTAGGGAGTACATTTGAAACTGTATGGTATCTGCTACATTTTCAACCTGACCGAGGCGGTCGTTCAGCTGAGAGACCAGCTGCTTGTCAGTCATTACGGCAGAATCGATGATACGATCTCTGGCAATGTTATAGGAAATGTGATAGCTGATGAAGGTCAGGGAAATCAGAGGTACCATAGTTGCGATCAGAAATGCGAGCAGGAGCTTATAGCGAAATGAGGAAAAAATGGGTGGGATACATTTGTGGAATTTCATAGTACATACTCTCCTTTATGTCAAAAACAAATTAATGAAACCGAATCCAGCTGTGAAAAAAAGCCGTTACAAATATAGATTATATAAAAGGATTATAAAAAATTAACAACAAAAATACAAGAGAACGAAAAATAATATAAAGAAATCATAAAATATTGTATTTAGAATGAGGGGGCTCTCTGGTATCCTTAAACCATCAAAAACAGGTGTGGACAAACACGAAAATGTCCAGAAAGGAAGAAAGATATGAAGAAAAAAGTAATGAGTGCAGTTTTGGCAGCAGCGATGGTTGTGGGTATGGCAGGTAACGTGGTTACTGTTTCCGCAAAGGAAAAATATGATCTTACCTTATACAGCATCGACACCACAGACCCGGATTTTGAGGACTGGCTTGCAAATGTGGAAGATGCCACGGGCCTGAACATTAATGTAATTGCGGCACCTACAGATACAGATACCCGTCAGCAGAAGATCACCACAATGCTTTCCACAGGAGATGCTTCCGTGGATGTCATTCAGATCAACGATGAGATGAGTGCGGCATTTAAAAATTCCGGATGGCTGGAAGGACTGAATGATACAGTAATGACAGATGATATCGCTGATCAGTTTGCCCAGGGATATGTAAAGGATATGATCACAGATAAGGACGGAAACATCGTCGGTGTTCCAGGCTATACAGGATATCTTGCATTCTGGGTAAATCAGGAGATCATGGATGAGGTCGGAATCAAATCCATTGATACAAAAGAGGATTTCATGAAGTATATGAAGGCTGTTTCCAAGGACGGAAGATTCGGCTACGGCGGTTCCTGGGAGAAAACTTATGCATTTAACGAGCTTGCACAGTTTGTAAACATGTTCGGCGGCGATTATTTTGACTGGACCAAAGAGGAAAACAAGGAAGCAGTTCAGTTCCTCCACGATCTGGTTGCTGATAAAGAAACATCCATCGAGCAGATCGCTGATAAATATGAGCAGATGAATCCGAAGATCAATGACGGAAAATACGGATGCTGGTTCATGTGGGGCCTTGGAACAGATTATGCAAAGGCAGATATGCTTGGCGCAGATAAGATCCACATGGAAATGGTACCGGATTTCAGCGGCAAGGGAGAGCGTGCGATCTTTACAGATTCCTGGAGCTATGTTCTCAACAAAGCATCCAAGAATAAAGATGCAGCTGTGAAATTCCTCCAGTATATGGCTGATGAAGGCGGAATGGAAGCTTCCTATAAAGCATTTGACAGATATCCTGCAAGAAAGGATGTTGCAGAGAAGGTAGTTCCGGATTCTGACCCGGCAAAAGAAATGTACAGCAGATATGCAAATGAATGCAATGTACAGGGACGTCCGATGGCGGCACAGACAATGGAATTTATCACCGATATGGGAACGATCTTCCAGTCCTGTATGAAAGACGAGATTACAGTTGATGAGTTCTGCAAGAAGGCTCAGGATGTGGTAGATATGTATAAGTAAAAGATATAAAAAAACAGCAATGTAAAGCAGAGGTAAAAGTCTGCTTTACATTGCTTGATGAACAGGGAGGAAAGTTCCATGACAATAAGTAAAAAAACTATGAAGTGGATACCATGGCTTTTGATCCTGCCGGTTGTACTGATCAGAGGCTTTACAACAGTATATCCCATTCTGATGACTGTGAAAAACAGCTTCTTTAATATCAGTATCCTTGCAGGTATCAATGAATTTATAGGCTTCAAGAATTACCTGAAGGTATTTTCTGATCCTAAAGTGCTCACATCGATCAGCTTTACGGCAATATTTGTGGTTGTTTCCATGATCCTGCATGTGATCCTCGGAGTTATTCTGGCACTGATCCTGAATATGAAATTCAAAGGCCGCCGTTTTCTGAGGACCATCGTTCTGATCCCGTGGGCTATGCCTGCAGTAGTAGCCGGTATGGCTGCAAAATGGGCATTTAACAATGATTATGGTCTGATCAATGATTTTATCCGCTGGTTTGTACCGGGATACCAGAACAGCTGGCTGATCAATACAGGTACTGCAAGAGCAGCGGTAATTGCAATGGACCTGTGGAAGGACCTTCCGTTCTTTGCAATCCTTGTACTTTCCGGACTTCAGTTTATTTCCGGCGATATCTATGAGGCAGCAAAGGTAGACGGTGCAAACGGGATTCAGAGCTTTTTCCGGATCACACTTCCGCTGATTGCAAAAAATGTCCTGACTTTATGTATTCCGTTCACACTCTGGAGACTGACAACCTTCGATCTGGTTTATTCCATGACATCTGGAGGCCCTGGAGAGGATACTGCGCTGATCGCATACAGAATCACAACAGAAGCATTTACAAATCTAAACGTAGGATATGCTTCGGCGCTGGCTATGCTGCTGTTTGTTGTAATGGCAATCTTCAGCTGGCTGAATATACGTGTTATGAATAAGTTTGACAGTTAGGGGGAATTATCGTGAAGAATACAGGAAAATATAATGTTTATCATGGAGTGGTAGCCGTTGGAAGATGGGTTCTGTTTGCAGTTGTGGCTTTTCTGATCCTGTTCCCGGTTTACTGGATCTTTATTTCTTCGATCACACCGTCAGGAGAACTGTTTAAAACACCGATCGATTATCTTCCGGATCATCCCACACTGGAAAGCTACACATTTCTGCTACAGAATGTCGGACTGCTTTCAAAGATTGGAAACACCGTACTGATCGTCGGTCTTACTCTTGTGATCAGCACCGTGCTGTGTGCAATGGCAGCTTATGGCTTTTCAAGATTTAACTCAAAGGGAGTTTCTGTTGCATTTGCATTTGTTCTGGCTACCATGCTGATCCCTGAGGTTGTTACAGCCCGCCCGTTGTATGAGTTTATGCAGAAGGTAAAGCTGTATGATACATATCCGGGACTTATCCTTCTTTATATCAGTACCGTTATACCGTTTACGGTCCTGATCCTCAGAAACTTTGTCGGTGAGATCCCGATCTCACTGGAGGAGGCAGCTGCTATTGACGGCGCATCTTTTTCACAGAGACTGTTTACGATCGTTCTGCCGCTGATGAAGCCGGCGATCGCTACGGTTTGCATTATCAACTTTATTACCTGTCTGAATAACTTTTTCACACCGTTGTTTTATTCAAATGGTATTCAGGTACTTTCCGTTTCCATTGTACAGCTTCCGTTACGTGATAACATGTATGGAGTTCCGTGGGATCTGGTCAGCTCCATGGGATGGATCATCCTTCTTCCGATCATTATCTTTGTAGCTGTTTTTGAGAAACAGATCATGGATGGTATCATGGCAGGTGGAGTAAAAGCGTAAATATTTTTTAATTTCCAAAGGAAAGGAGAATGCAGATATGTATCAGGCATTTACAGGCGGACTTGGAGGAATCGCACTTGCAAAGCATGGAAAAAGCCGTGCGATTAATGCGGAAAATCCTCATGGAGAAAAAGGCAGAGGCGGTATGGCTGCAAGTCATCTCGGACCGTCCAGAAAAGGAAGCCCGTGTCTTAAGGATATTGAGCCGGGAGCTGTGGTAACTCTGGCAGAAATGGAAGGACCGGGACAGATCAATCATATCTGGATCACCGTTGATAACAAGACTACAGAGGCAGATTGCTTTGTGCTGAGGGATCTTGTGATCCGTATGTACTGGGATGACGAGGAAACTCCTTCCGTGGAAAGTCCTCTGGGCGATTTCTTCTGCTGCGGATTCGGAAGGGAATGTTTTGTAAATTCTGTTCCTGTGGCTGTTGTTCCAAGCAGGGGATTTAACTGCTATTTCCCGATGCCGTTTAAGAAGAAAGCAAAGATCACACTGGAAAACCAGCATGCAAATAAAATCCCGGCTTTCTTTTATCAGGTAGATTACTGTCTCTATGATGAGCTTCCGGACGATATTGCTTATTTCCATGCGCAGTGGAGAAGGGAACGGTTGACAGAAAAAACAAAAGATTATACAATTTTGGATGGAGTAAAAGGAAAAGGCCATTATATAGGAACCTACATGGCACTTACCACACTGGAACGTTACTGGTGGGGCGAGGGAGAAATGAAGTTTTATATTGACGGGGATGAGGAGTATCCGACCATCTGCGGAACAGGAACGGAAGATTACTTTGGAGGTTCCTGGAGCTTTGCTAAACAGGTGGATGGAAAAACCGTGGAACAGAATTATAACACACCATATCTGGGATATCCGTATTATTCTGCCCATGACGAACTGATCCACAATTTTTATCATAATGATGACTGCCCGCCAATGAGAGGCTTTTACAGATGGCATTTACAGGATCCGATCTGCTTTGAAGAGGATCTTCGCGTTACGATTCAGCAGATAGGCGTCGGATACCGTGGCCTGTTTGAACGACAGGATGATGTGGCAAGTGTAGCGTACTGGTATCAGACACTTCCTCATGCACCGTTCCAGCCGTTGATGTCAAAAGAGGATAGATGGCCCAGATAAAAAGGGTGGTAGAGATTGAAAAAACAGGTATTTTGCGGGGTATTTGCCCTGGCTCTGGCAGTGACAGGATGTGGAGTCCAGAAGAAGGAGGCTGCATCTGATATTGTGCCGGAGAACAGACAGGAACTGACGATCCTTCATGTGGATGCAGGCACAGAAGGCTTTGATTCTTTTATCAGCCAGGCGGAAAAGGATCTTGGAATAAAGATCCATATTGAAAAATGTCCGGCTAATGCGGACAATCGCCAGGCCAAAATAGCAACTCTTCTGACATCAGGAGATGATTCTGTTGATCTGATCACAGTAAATGATGAGATGATATCCGAATTTAAACATAAGGGATTTCTTCTTCCGTTGGAAGATACGGTTATGACAGAGGAGACAGCGGCGAATTTTCCGCAGGAATACTTGAAAGAAATATGCATGTCAGACGGACATATTTTTTCGGTACCGTTCAGGATGGATATCATGGCATTCTGGGTGAACCAGGAATTGCTGGATCAGGCTGGTCTGGACAGACTCTCCTGTCTCAGTGATCTTGAGATCCTTCAGAAAAAGCTTCAGAATACGGGAAAATATGCATACGGGGATGCATGGGAGATTTCTTACATATATAATAGTATCAGCGAGTATGTCGATTTTTTCGGAGGAGATTATACAGACTGGACGGATCCGAAAACAAGAGAAGCGGCAGAATATATGAAGCGAATGCTGGATACAGGGATGATATCAGAGGAGAATCTGATCGACCAGCATGACCAGCTGAATGAAAAATTTATAAACGGCCAATATGGATGTATGTTCATGTATACTGGTGCGTTGAGTACCTTTCAGAATGCAGGCGTGTATGGAAAAGATAAGCTCCATATGGCACCATTTCCGGAATTTGACGAGAAGGTGACCAATATCGCAACCTGGCAGTATGTACTGAATAAAAATTCTGATCATAAAGAAGCAGCTCTGAAGTTCCTTCAGTATGTGTCCGGATATGAGGCCAGTAAAAATTACGGACAGTTGACAAAAATCTGTCCGGCAAGACTGGATGTGATCGAGGATAAAAGCCTTGATCTGGAGGGGATTGAAATGATCCGGCAATATCTGAAAGATTATAAGCTGAAGGCAAGACCACTGTGTGCCGATTCCATAGAAGCTGTTTCGGCTATGGGTACGGAATTTCAGAAATATGTGCTGGGACAGAAAACAGAAGCGGAATTTTTTGCCGGGGCACAGAAATGCATAGACCAGTATTACAAAAAAGCATCGTACTGATGCTTTTTTTGTTTTGAAAAAATAAGAACTTTTTTTCAAAACATATTGACAAATATTTTACATGGTGATATCTTAAAGACTGTAGATGTTAGCACTCCACTAAAATGAGTGCTAACAGATATAAAAAAAGAATCAACATCCGTCAGGAAGAATAAAAAGGAAAGGAGATGGCTTCATGGAAGAGGTGTTGAATGAGCGCAAGCAAAAAATCTTAAAAGCAATCATCAAGACCTATATGGAGACCGGAGAACCGGTTGGTTCCAGGACCATTTCCAAGTATGCGGATCTCAATGTAAGTTCCGCAACGATTCGAAATGAAATGTCAGACCTGACAGATATGGGCTATATCGTCCAGCCTCATACCTCAGCAGGAAGGATTCCTTCAGATAAAGGCTACAGACTTTACGTCAATGAGCTGATGAAGGAGAAGGAAGCAGAGGTTGCAGAGCTGCGAGATCTGATCATTGAGAAGACAGATAAGATGGATAAGGTGCTTAAGAAGGTTGCGAAGGTTCTTGCTTCCAATACCAACTATGCTACCATGGTTTCCGTTCCGCAGTACAGCGGCAACAAGATCAAGTTCATTCAGCTGTCGAGAATGAGCGAGCTTCAGCTTGTGGCAGTGGTTGTCAGTGACAACAACACAGTCCGGAACCAGATCATCAATCTGGATGAGGAAATGGACGACCAGACGATCCTGAAACTGAATCTTCTTCTTAACACCAATCTCAATGGGATTCCAATCCAGGATATCAACCTTGGGATGATCGCCAGACTGAAGGAACAGGCAGGCAGCCACAGCGGTGTGGTGGCAACGGTTCTGGATGCAGTGGCAGCCACCATTCATGTGGAAGAGGAAGATATGGAGATCTATACTTCAGGTGCAACGAATATCTTCAAGTATCCGGAGCTTGCCGATAAAGAGAAGGCAACGGAGCTGATCTCCGCATTTGAGGAGAAGCATGAACTTGCCGATCTTGTAAAAGAACAGATGTCAGATGGAGAGAATACAGGAATCCAGGTTTACATCGGTGATGAGATGCCGATCCAGACCATGAAGGACTGCAGCATTGTAACTGCCAGATATGAACTGGGAGACGGAATGTACGGAACCATCGGGATCATCGGTCCCAAACGAATGGATTATGAGAATGTAGTGGACAGTCTGAAGGAACTGAAGAATCATCTGGATGACGTTTTGAAAAAGAAGAAAACTTAGAAAGGCGGTAGAAAAAAAGTGTCGGAGGAAACAAAGAAAACATCCGAAGAGCAGGAAGCGGAGAAGGAAATCCCCGTAACTGACGGAGATCAGGAAGAAGAAAACCTGACACCGGAGGGAGAAGATCTGCCGGAGGAAGAAAACAATACTCCAGGCGAAGAAGCTGCCTCAGAGGATAAAAAAGAAGAAAAATCAAAAACTTCCTTCTTCGGAAAGAAGAAAAAAGATAAATCTGAGCAGAAGGTGGAGGAACTTACCGATCGCCTGAAGCGTACCATGGCTGAATTTGATAATTTCCGTAAAAGAACGGAAAAAGAAAAAGCAGCCATGTTTGAGGTCGGTGCAAAGAGTGTCATTGAAAAGATGCTTCCGGTGTACGACAATCTCGAACGCGGCCTCGCCCAGTTCGGCGCGGAGGACGACGATCCCCACAAGAAGGGGCTCGAGATGATCTTCAACCAGTATAAAGAAGCGCTCACCAGGCTCGGCGTCACGCCGATCGACTGCGTGGGCAAGGAATTTGATCCCGAGCGGCACAACGCCGTGATGCACATTGAGGACGAGAGCTGCGGCGAAAATACCGTGGTCGAGGTCCTGCAGCAGGGCTTCATGCTCGGCGACAAGGTCCTGCGCTTCGCGATCGTCAAGGTCGCCAATTAAAATCGCAAACAAATAAAATTAAGATAGATTTAGGAGGACAAAATTATGTCTAAAGTCATCGGTATTGATTTAGGTACTACCAACTCTGTAGTCGCAGTTATGGAAGGCGGCGAACCTGTCGTTATTCCGAATGCGGAAGGTTCCCGTCTGACACCATCCGTTGTCGGCTTCTCCAAGACCGGCGAAAGACTCGTCGGCCAGCTGGCTAAGCGCCAGGCTGTATCCAACCCGTCCCGTACCATCGTTTCCATCAAACGTCATATGGGCAGTGATTACACCGTTGATATCGACGGCAAGAAATACACACCACAGGAAATTTCCGCTATGATCCTTCAGAAGCTGAAGGTCGATGCAGAAGCATACCTCGGTGAAAAGGTAACCGATGCAGTTATTACCTGCCCGGCATACTTCACAGATGCTCAGCGTCAGGCAACCAAGGACGCAGGCAAGATTGCAGGACTGAATGTCCTCCGTATCATCAACGAACCGACCGCATCCTCTCTGGCTTACGGCCTTGACAAGATCAAAGACGGCAAGGAACACTGCTTCCTCGTTTATGATCTGGGCGGCGGCACATTCGATGTATCCATCCTCGATCTGGCTGACGGCGTATTCGAAGTAAGAGCTTCCAACGGCAACGGCCATCTGGGCGGCGATGACTTCGATAACCGTGTCATGGACTGGATTGCTGATAAATTCAAGGCACAGAACGGCTTTGAACTGAAGCGTGACCCGATGACAAACCAGAGACTGAAGGAAGCCGGCGAAAAGGCAAAGATCGAACTTTCCAGCGTTATGTCCACCGATATCAACCTTCCATTCATTACCATGGATTCCAACGGACAGCCGGTACACTTCGATGCAACACTGACCCGTGCTGAATTCGACAAGATCACTGACGACCTCGTTCAGGCTACTGTCGAACCGATTGATCTGGCTATGAGAGATGCAGGCGTTACCGTTTCCGATATTGATAAGGTTCTCCTCGTCGGCGGTTCTTCCCGTATCCCGGCAGTACAGACACTGATCCGCAACAAGTTCGGCAAGGAACCATCCAAGGGAGTCAACCCGGATGAATCCGTTGCAGTCGGCGCAGCTATTCAGGCCGGCGTACTCAAAGGCGAAGTCAAGGACGTTCTCCTCCTCGACGTTACCCCGCTTTCCCTGGGTATTGAAACCCTGGGCGGCGTATTCACAACCATGATCAAGAGAAATACCACCATCCCGACTTCCAAGTCCCAGGTATTCTCCACAGCAGCTGACAACCAGCCTTCTGTTGACATCCATGTTCTTCAGGGTGAAAGACCGATGGCTGCCGACAACAAGACACTCGGCCGCTTCGAACTGAGCGACATTCCTCCGGCTCCGCGCGGAGTACCGCAGATCCAGGTAACATTTGATATCGATGCCAACGGCATTGTTCACGTATCCGCTAAGGATCTTGGCACAGGCAAGGAACAGAAGATCGATATTACTTCTTCCACAGGCCTTTCCGATGAAGAAATCCAGAAGATGCAGGATGATGCCAAGGCTCATGAAGCAGAAGACCAGAAACGCAAGGAAGCTATCACTGCAAAGAACAATGCAGAAGCTCTGATTTATCAGGCTGAAAAGACCGTCAAGGATCTTGGCGACAAGGCAGATCCGGCTAAGGTCAAGGAAATCAATGATGCTGTTGCAAAACTTAAGGAAACCCTTAAGGGCGACGACACTGAAAAGATCAAAGCTGATGCAGATGCTCTGACAAAACCGCTGCATGAACTGACCGAAAACCTGTACAAGCAGGCACAGCAGCAGGCTGCCGGCCAGCAGGGCGCACAGCAGCAGTCCGCTGGAAAACAGGACAAAGACAATGTAGTCGACGCAGATTATAAAGTCGTCGATGACGATGATAAGAAATAATAAGGAATAGTGTGGATTCTTTATGGCAAACAGCAAGGATTACTATGATATCCTTGGCGTAAGCAAAAGCGCCTCGGAAGATGATATAAAAAGGGCATACAGAAAACTTGCACGTAAGTATCATCCTGACCTGAATAAGGATAATCCCAAAGAGGCAGAGGAGAAGTTCAAGGAAGTCAATGAGGCTTACCATGTCCTCTCCGATGCCGACAAGAGGGCTCAGTATGACCAGATGGGACCGGATGCTTTCCAGCAGGCGTCCCAGGGCGGCGGAGCCGGATACGGCGGATTCGGTGGATTCGGACAGGGCGGTTTCAACGGGCAGGGATTTGACTTCGGCGGTTTTGACATGGGTGACATCTTTGATATGTTCACCGGCGGAAGCCGCCGCCAGCCAAACGGACCGGAACAAGGCGCTGATCTTCGTTATGACTTAAGGATTACACTCAGGGAAGCATTCACAGGCGTGAAGAAGAAATTCTCCATACCGAAGAATGAAACCTGCGATCATTGTCATGGTTCCGGAGCAGAACCCGGATCCCAGATCGATGAATGCCCGGACTGCCACGGTACCGGTCAGCAGAGGATCGTCAGGAACGGCCCCTTCGGACAGATGGTGAATATCGTCACCTGTCAGCAGTGCGGCGGCACAGGGAAGATTATCAAAAACAAGTGCAAGGAATGCCATGGCAGCGGTACTGTCAGAGCGTCCAAGACCATTGAAGTCAATATCCCTGCCGGTGCCGACAGCGGCGTCCGCATGAGGGTGGCCGGCGAAGGAGAGCCCGGCAGGAGAGGCGGTCCGAAAGGAGACCTCTATGTCTACATTTATGTGGAAGACGATCCGGACTTTGAAAGAGAAGGCGACGACCTTTACAAGACCGTCAATATTTCCTATCCCGTAGCAGCCTTGGGCTCCACCATCAAAGTGAAGACCCTGGACAAGGAAGTGGAACTTAAGGTTCCAGCCGGTACCCAGACAGGCACCCGGTTCCGCATCTCCGGCGAAGGCATGCCTCATCTGCAGTCCTCCCGCAAAGGGAACCTCTATGTGGAAGTGAAGGTGACCGTCCCGAAGAAACTCAACGAGGATCAGAAGGAAGCACTTTTGAACTATGCCCATGTATGCGGAGAAGATGTGAAACAGTTCAAGGGCAAGGGCTCCTGGCTGGATAAGATCATCGACAAGATTATGAATTGAATATAAAAAGGGCTGTGACAAAATGTACAATCATTTTGCCATAGCTCTTTTTTGCTGTATGAAGAAACGATTTCCCATGAATGTTTGCTATTCGTCATGGGATAATCTATATTAATAATGAGAGATTTTATTTTCTGTTTTTAATTTGTTTATGAATCAGCGGAATGAAATTTCCCTGTTCATCTTCAGAAGGTCACAGGATCGGGGTGGTGATGGTATAAAAT
>ENA-OUQN01001311-OUQN01001311.1-human-gut-metagenome-genome-assembly--contig:-NODE-1311-length-15365-cov-6.093403_pt1 | contig 15365 bp, 10 predicted proteins | sample MGYA00237950_ERZ548832 | MGnify/ENA primary metagenome ERZ548832 (study PRJEB26490, sample SAMN05194703) | human gut metagenome | biome: terrestrial biome; feature: human-associated habitat; material... | reverse complement strand
ATCTTATATTTGCCAAAAGGTACTAAATATTTCATATATCATCATTGAATTTTCAGTTAAATATGCTATGATAAATTTGAGTTATGATGCCAGAGTGAGAGGGTCCATCACTTTATAACGAAGCAATTCGCCGGCATCATTTTTATTCTCAACATCTTTAATATTTATCTTATGAAAGGAGAGAAAAGAAATGAAGAAAAACACACTCAAACGCTTTATGGCTTCTGCAATGACAGCCGTTATGTGTGTCAGCTCACTGGGAACATTAGCTGTAAATGCTGCTCCTGCTGACCCGGCTGCTGAAACCTCTGTTGTCGACAATCTGATGAGCAAAATGACGCTCCGTCAGAAGATCGCCCAGATGATGATGCCTGATTTCCGTAAATGGCAGACAGAATCGGACTCGGGACAGAAAAATTTCCAGGTGATGAACGATGAAGTGGCTCAGATCATCAAGGATTATGATTTCGGCGGAGTTATTCTTTTCGCTGAAAATGTAGCTCAGACAGATCAGACACTGAAACTGACAACGGATCTTCAGGAAGCTGCCACAGGCGGAACCGACGGCAGCAACATCCCGCTGCTCCTGACAATCGACCAGGAAGGCGGTATTGTTTACCGTCTCGGAAGCGGAACAGCTCTTCCTGGAAACATGGCTCTCGGTGCAACCAGAAGCACGGACGCTGCAACACAGTCCGGAGAAGTGATCGGACGCGAGCTGAGTGCCCTCGGCATCAACGTAGACTTTGCACCTGTTGCCGATGTCAACAGCAATCCTTCCAACCCGGTTATCGGCCTTCGTTCTTACGGAAGCGATCCGGAACTGGTAGGAAGCATGGCAACTGCTGCCATGAAAGGTATGCAGAAGTACAACATCGCTACTGCTGCCAAACATTTCCCGGGTCATGGCGATACCGCTACAGACTCCCACACAGGTCTTCCTTGTGTAGACAAATCTCTGGACGAACTCAGACAGTGTGAACTCGTTCCGTTCCAGAAAATGATCGACAACGGCGTAGACATGCTGATGACAGCACACATTCAGTATCCACAGGTTGAAAAAGAAACTGCCATTTCCAAGAAAGACGGTTCCGAGATCAGTCTCCCGGCAACGCTTTCCAAAACCATTCTTACTGACCTTGTAAGAAACGAAATGCACTATGACGGCATCATCGTAACCGATGCCCTGAACATGGATGCGATTTCTCAGAAATTCGGCGAAACCGATGCCTGCATCCGTGCCATCAAAGCCGGTGTTGACATTTGCCTGATGCCGACTATCCTCAGAAGCAAGGCAGATATGCCGAAAATGGATGCGATCCTGGACGGCGTAGAAGCTGCTGTTAATTCCGGAGAGATCTCTGTGGATCGCATCAACGAATCTGTTAAGAGAATCCTTTCTCTGAAAGAAAAGAGAGGCATCCTGAATTACACAAGCGATACTCGTACTTACGAGGAAAAACTTGCCGTTGCAAACGAGCAGGTTGGTTCTGAACAGAATCGTGACATTGAGAGAAATATTTCTGCCCAGGCTGTTACCGTTATCAAAAATAACGACAATATTCTGCCGCTGAAACCGCAGGCAGGACAGAAAGTGCTTCTGCTTGGTGCATACAACAACGAAACTCCGGGACTCGCACTTGGTATGAGACGTGTGATCGCAGATCACATCATCAGCGGAAAAGTAGATTATGAGACATTTCGTTACACTTCTGCAAACCTTGACCAGGTAAAACAGAAAATTGACGATGCAGACTACGTGATCGTTATTTCCGAAGTTTCCACAAACTTTTCCAACTGGCTGACCACACAGCCGACCGCTATCACAGAATACGCAAAAGCACAAGGCAAGAAATCGTTATGAGTATTTCCAAACCTTATGATGTTGCAAACTATGCTGATTCTGATGCGATCGTAGCTGTATACGGAAACAAAGGTATGGATCCGACAGAAGCTCTGAAACCGGATAATGCATTTGGTCCGAACATCATCGCCGGCGTAGAAGTTATCTTTGGTCGCTTCGCTGCATCCGGTAAACTTCCGGTTAATGTTCCAGTTATCGAAAATGGTCAGATGACATCCGATATCAAATACGCTTTCGGTTATGGTCTGACTTACGATGCAGTCGAACCAAGTTCCTATTATGCAGTTGAAAACTCACTGCTGAACTTCTACAATACATGGAAAGACGCTGATCTTTCTGTTTATACAGCAGATTCCGCAGCTGCACTGAAGAGTGCTTTAACTGCTGCAAAAGCTGTTCTTGACAAATCCAATGCTTCCATCACAGAAATGGACAGTGCTGTGTCCGCTCTGGTCGATGCAGTCAACAACCTGGCATACGGTGTTCAGAAAACACATCTGAACGTTGCCATCGACGCTGCTGACAAGCTTCTGGAACGTGCTGCTGATTATGAAAACACCGAAGATCTGACAGCTGCTCTGACAGCTGCAAAAGCTGTTTATGCAAACACATCTGCTACTCAGACAGAAGTTGACCGTGCTGCTTCCACACTGCTGGATGCACTGGCTGCTATGGCTGAAAGAGCTGACCTCGCCGCTCTGAAAAAACTGGTTGCTTCCGCAGGCGGTCTGGAAGAAAAAGACTTTACATCCGACAGCTATAAAGATCTGAAAGATGCAATGGATGCTGCAAAAGACGTCATTGATGACCTGAACCGTACACCGGAGGCGATCGGCAAGGCATATGCTGATATCATCACTGCGATCACCAATCTGGAACGTGTCGGAAATAAAGCTGCTCTGGTTGCTGTCATCGCAAAAGCAGAAGCCATCGTTGCTGCAAAAGACAGCTATGTATCTTCTACACTGAACGGTCTGGAAGAAGCTCTGGCTGCCGGAAAAGCAGTGAATGACAACCCGGATGCACTTCAGGATGCAATCAACAATGCAGTTACCTTGCTGACCGAAAAAGTTGCAAACGTTCGTCTGCTTGGCGACGTAAATAACGACGGCAGCGTAACTACTGACGACAGTGCACTGCTGCTTCGTTCTGCCGCTGAACTTGATACTCTGGACGATGCTGCAACCGTAAGTGCAGATATGAACCAGGACGGTATTGCAGACACTTCCGATGCCGTTCTGATCCTGCAGACAGCTGCTGAATTCTGATGCAGAAGTTTTTACCGATCAAAAAATCGATTTTTATAGTTTGTCTTGCCATGATGCTGTGCTGGATTCCTGTCACAGCACATGCCGCAGGGCACAGGGAAGCACCAACATCTCCCACACGCATTTTATTTGTGGGAAACAGCTATACACAGCGAAATCATATGCCAAATATTTTTCGGAAACTGTGCAAGAGTTCTGGGCAGAACGTGATCGTAAGGTCACTCACCAATCCGGGACGTTCCCTGAAAAATACAAGCAACCCTACAACTGCCAACGGCAGAAAACTTTACCGGCTTCTGCGTATGCAGCGATGGGATTACGTCATTTTGCAGGATCGACGCTATTATCCGATTTCCAAACCACAGCGTATGAAAAGAACCATCCGCAAGCTGGCTCCTTATATTCAGGCCAGCGGTGCAAAGATGGTCCTTTATCAGACATGGGCCCCAGGGAAGTGGCATAATGATTATAACCGGTACGATTCCGTGTCAAACCGCTCTGATTACCAGAGTATTCTTAACCGTACGATTGCGGAGATCGCCGAAGAGCACAATGCTCTCGTCGCTCCGGTTGGCACAGCATTTCTGCTCTGCAGCCATTCTTCGTATGGGATCAAACTTCTGATGGGTGACTATTCGCACCCGACCGTAGAAGGAAGTTACCTGGCAGCATGCGTCATTTACAACACTGTTTTTTCGAGATCCTCAATGGGCATCCCCTATACCGGAACTCTTGATGTGATGACTGCATTCAAGCTCCAGAAACTGGCTGAAACTGTATGTTTTGCATCTTAACCGGAGCAATATTTTCAACGAAATCACTCCGCAGATATATACAGTGATCCTGCCGCAAAAAAATCCGGAACAAAACAGTTTTTACTGTCCGTTCCGGATTTTTTTCTTTCATTTATTTGTGTTTCTTTTTTACTGCTGTTTCTCTTCGATGATCTTCTGGCTGTCGCTGTTCAGAATCTCCATAAATTCTTCTCCGGTGATCGTCTCATGCTCGTAGAGGAATTTTGCAATCTCATGCAGCTTCATAACGTTGTCTTCCAGGATTTTTTTTGCCTTCTGATGCTGTTCTTTGACCAGCTGAACGACTTTCTGGTCGATCAGCGTCTGTGTCTCCATGGAGCAGGTCAAAGAGCTGTCTCCGCCAAGATACTGGTTAGAAACGCTTTCCATGGCTACCATATCAAACTCTTCGTTCATACCGTAACGTGTGATCATGGCTCTTGCAACGCTTGTTGCTTTCTCGATATCATTGGAAGCTCCCGTTGTAACCGTATCAAATACCACTTCTTCTGCGGCACGTCCTGCAAGCAATCCGACTAACATCGCCTGAAGTTCCTTCTTCGTATTCAGGAATTTTTCTTCCTCCGGAGTCTGCATAACATAACCAAGTGCTCCCATCGTACGTGGAACAATCGTAATCTTCTGTACCGGTTCCGCATCTTTCTGCAATGCGCTTACCAGCGCATGTCCGACTTCATGGTAGGAAACGATTCTCCGTTCTTCCTGACTCATAATCCGGTCTTTCTTCTCTTTTCCTACAAGTACTACTTCTACTGCTTCAAATAAGTCTGACTGACACACTGCATTTCTTCCATGTTTTACTGCATTGATTGCTGCCTCATTGATCATATTGGCGAGATCAGAACCAACTGCTCCTGAAGTTGCCAGTGCAATCTCTTCCAGATTAACAGTCTCATCCATCTTTACATCTTTGGAATGTACCTTCAGGACCTCTACACGTCCTTTCAGATCTGGTTTTTCCACGATGATTCGTCTGTCAAAACGTCCTGGTCTCAATAACGCAGGATCCAGGATCTCCGGTCTGTTGGTTGCTGCAAGAAGCACCAGTCCTTTATTGCTTTCAAATCCATCCATCTCCGCAAGAAGCTGGTTCAGTGTCTGTTCACGCTCATCGTTGCCGCCCATCTGATTGTCACGGCTCTTACCGATTGCATCAATCTCATCAATGAAAATGATACATGGTGCCATCTGCTGAGCCTGTTTAAACAGATCACGTACCCTGGATGCTCCTACCCCGACATACATTTCCACAAATGCTGAACCGCTCAGTGAGAAGAATGGTACCTTTGCTTCACCGGCTACTGCTTTCGCCAAAAGTGTCTTACCGGTTCCCGGAGGACCGACTAACAACGCTCCCTTCGGAAGCTTTGCACCGACACTCGTATATTTCCCGGGATTATGCAGAAAATCTACTACTTCCTGTAAGGACTCTTTTGCTTCATCCTGACCGGCCACATCTTTAAATGTCACACCTGTCTGCTTCTCTACATACATCTTGGCATTGCTCTTACCGATTCCCATCATGCCGCCGCCTTTTGACATACGCTTTGTCATCCAGACGATCATTCCGACAAAGAATGCGATTGGCAGGAATGTTAAGATAACGTTCATTGCTACCGCGGATGTGGTATCCGGAATCTCCTGATTAAATTCTACACCGGCTTTTTCCAGACGGTTGGTCAGTTCGTCATCATTCACAACTCCGGTATAATATTCCTGTGAAATTCCACTGTCCTTATCCTTCTTCGTGACAATCATGATCTTATCACTCTGAATCTCTACTTTTTTGACCTTGCCGTCATCTACCATCTTCAGGAATTTATTATAAGTAATCTCTTTTGCAGAGGTCATTCCCTGAAACTGGAACAGTGCAACCACAAGAATCGATGTAATAACTGTGACCAATAAAATAAACGAAATACCTTGTTTATTATTCTTGTTATTCTTATTATTCTGGTTGTCCATTTTAATCCTCCTGTATAACTAATTATTATAAAGACCACTATGTTAGAAATCAATAAAAACATTATGAAAAGATTGTAAACTTCCTATGTGTTGTAGTATACTTGAAATGAAAATGCTTATGCCGGTTCCGGCAGATTTTCCACTATAAAAGATCAAATATATTTTAGATGAGGGAATGTACTTATGAAAATTGGATTCGATAATGAAAAATACCTGAAGATGCAGTCTGAACATATCCGTGAACGTATCGGACAATTTGACAACAAACTGTATCTGGAATTCGGAGGCAAACTTTTTGATGATTTCCATGCCTCCAGAGTTCTTCCTGGATTCCAGCCTGACAGCAAACTCCGTATGTTATGCGAGCTGTCCGATCAGGCCGAAATCGTCATCGTCATCAGCGCTGAAGATATTGAAAAGAATAAGATCCGTGGTGACCTTGGTATCACGTATGATTCCGATGTACTCCGCCTGATGCATATCTATCAGGGACTTGGGCTCTATGTCGGAAGTGTCGTTATTACCAAATATAACGCACAGGAAAGTGCCGAATTATTCAAAAACCGTCTGGAAAAGCTTGGCATCAAAGTGTACCGTCACTACCTGATTCCCGGATATCCGACAAATGTACCTTTTATCGTAAGTGACGATGGTTACGGAAAAAATGATTATATAGAAACAAGCCGTCCTCTGGTCGTTGTGACTGCTCCGGGACCTGGAAGTGGAAAGATGGCTGTCTGCCTGTCACAATTATATCATGAACACAAGCACGGAATCAAAGCAGGTTACGCCAAATTTGAGACATTTCCAATCTGGAATATTCCGTTAAAACATCCGGTCAACCTGGCTTACGAGGCAGCTACGGCCGACCTAAATGATATTAATATGATAGATCCGTTCCACCTGGAAGCCTATGGTGAGACAACGATCAACTATAACCGTGATGTAGAGATTTTCCCTGTATTAAATGCCATGTTCCAGCGCATCTACGGAGAAAGTCCTTACAAATCCCCAACAGATATGGGGGTAAATATGGCTGGCAACTGTATCTGCAATGATGACGCATGTAGAAACGCTTCCTGTCAGGAAATCATCCGCAGATACTATGCATCCAGGAGAAGACTTCTTCTCGGCGCATGCTCTGAAGAAGAAACTTATAAATTAGAAATGTTAATGAACCAGGCAGATATTACCGTTCATGACCGTCCGGTAGTCGATGCGGCTCTCACCGAATCCGAGCGTACAGGCGGGCCTGCAGCTGCACTGGAACTCCCAGACGGCTCGATCGTGACAGGCAAGACATCGGATCTTCTTGGCGCATGCTCTGCTCTTCTTTTGAATGCATTAAAAGAACTTGCAGGTATCGGACATGAGATCAAGATCATCTCTCCACAGGCGATCGAACCAATCCAGAGTCTGAAAACAAAATATCTGGGAAGCCGCAATCCACGCCTTCATACCGATGAAGTTCTGATTGCCCTTTCTGTAAGTGCTGCTACCAGTGAAGATGCAAAACTTGCGATGGAACAGCTTCCTAAATTAAAAGGCTGTCAGGCTCATGTATCTGTTATGCCGGGGTCTGTAGACATCAAACAATTCAAACTGCTGTCTATTCAGGCAACTTTTGAAGCAAAATATGAAAAAAACTCTGTATTTTTTAATAACAAAGGTGTATAATCTTAAAGTATTTTTTTTGAACACTTTATATAACAGAGAAACTAATTTTGACTTAAGGAGGAAGTTATGGCAGTAAAATACGTATTCGTTACAGGCGGTGTAGTATCTGGATTAGGTAAGGGGATTACAGCTGCATCTCTCGGACGTCTGCTGAAAGCTCGTGGTTACACAGTTACAATGCAGAAATTCGATCCATACATCAACATTGACCCTGGTACTATGAACCCTGTACAGCATGGTGAAGTATTTGTAACTGATGATGGTGCTGAGACCGACCTTGACCTTGGACATTATGAAAGATTCATCGATGAAAGTCTGAGCAAGAATTCCAATGTAACAACCGGTAAGATTTACTGGTCTGTTCTTCAGAAGGAACGCCGTGGAGATTTTGGCGGAGGAACGGTTCAGGTTATCCCACATATTACAAACGAAATCAAATCACGTTTTTATCGCAATCCAGCCGCTGAGAATACGGAAATTGCCATTATTGAAGTCGGCGGAACTGTTGGTGACATCGAAAGTCAGCCTTTCCTGGAAGCCATTCGTCAGTTCCAGCATGAAAAAGGACGTGAAAATGTTATCCTGATTCATGTCACACTGATTCCATATCTGAAGGCTTCTCAGGAAATGAAGACAAAACCTACCCAGGCAAGCGTTAAAGATCTTCAGGGAATGGGAATCCAGCCGGATATTCTGGTATGCCGTTCCGAATATCCACTCGGTGTCGGACTGAAAGACAAAATCGCATTATTCTGTAATGTACCGTCTAATCATGTACTGCAGAACCTGGATGTAGAATATCTGTATGAAGCTCCTCTTGCAATGGAAGAAGAGAATCTTGCAGGTGTTGTATGTGAATGTCTCCACCTCGACTGCCCGAAACCGGATTTAAAAGACTGGACAGAAATGGTCGACTACCTTAAGAATCCAAACACCGAAGTCACAGTTGCTTTGGTTGGTAAATATATTCAGCTTCATGATGCTTACATCAGTGTTGTAGAAGCATTAAAACACGGTGGAATCTTCAGCCGTGCTACTGTAAATATCAAATGGATCGATTCAGAAACCGTTACTGCCGATAATGCCGAGGAATTATTTAGTGACGTAAGTGGTATCCTGGTTCCCGGCGGATTCGGTAACCGTGGTATCGAAGGAAAGATCGAGGCAATCAAATATGCACGTACACACAATATACCGTTCTTAGGTCTCTGCCTCGGAATGCAGCTTTCTATCGTAGAATTTGCAAGAGATGTCATCGGTTACAATGATGCTCACAGTGCAGAACTTGATCCAAACACCACTCATCCGGTCATCCATATCATGCCAGAGCAGATTGGCATTGAAGATATCGGCGGAACTTTAAGACTTGGAGCTTATCCTTGTGTACTTGATAAGACATCCAAAGCTTACGAAATGTACGGAACAGATCAGATCAGTGAGCGCCACCGTCATCGTTACGAGGTCAATAATGACTACCGCGAGGCTCTTACTTCTCACGGCATGAAGCTCTCCGGTCTCTCACCGGATGGAAGGATTGTTGAAATGATTGAAATTCCTGAACATCCTTGGTTCATCGCCACACAGGCACATCCGGAATTAAAATCAAGACCGAACAGACCGCATCCATTGTTCAGAGGATTTATCGAAGCTTCTCTGAAATATCAGGAAGAACATAAATAACTATTAAACGAATAAAAACAGGGAAGCTGTTGTTAACGCTTGCGTATCATGCAACAGCTTCCCTGTTTTTATCTCTGTATATAACGGATCCGATAACAGATTTTCCGTCCTTATACCGACCAGCTTACAGAACTTCCCTTGTCCGTCTTTTTCACTACAAGCTTATGATCGATCTGTTCTTTCAATTCATTTACATGTGAAATAATTCCCACCAGTCTGTCTTTATCCGCAAGATCATTCAGTACACGAATTGCCTGATCTCTCGATGCATCATCCAGAGATCCGAACCCTTCATCTATAAACATCGTATCCAGATGGATCGCACCTGCTGTATTCTGCACTATATCAGAAAGTCCCAATGCCATGGACAGCGCTGCCATAAAAGATTCTCCGCCGGATAAGGTTTTGACATCTCTGATCATATCTGTTGCCATATGATACACATCCAGTTCCAGTCCGGCCTGTCCCTGGCTTCCCAGCTTTTCAACATCTCTGCATTGCAAAATGAATTCGCCGGATGTCATACGGATCAGCCTCTTATTTGCGGCACGTATGATCTGCCGGAAATATTGCCTCTGGATATAAGTCTCGAAGTCCAGTTTTGCACTTCCACTCAGATTTCCATTCGCCGTCTTACTCAGATTTCCAATGATTTCATACTGGTTCTGCAGTCCACTGTTCTTCTCAAAATTGCGTCTCAGATTCTCCCTGATTTCTCTATTCTTTTCATTGATATTATGAAGTCTCATATATTCCCTGCGGATCTGCTCCAGCACTTCAGATGCTTCTTTTATTTCCTGTTTGATCTGCGCTATATCTTTCTTTTCTTTCCCCTTCAGTTGCTGTTCCAGTAATTTTCTGTTTGCTTCCAGTTCCTGAAGTTCTCTCTGATATGCTTCTGTCCACCGTTCTGCTTCTTCCAGTTCCGTCTCCTTCATGCATTTCCTATGATAACTCTCCTCATCCGCAAATCCCTGTGCCTTCATTACCTGTTCATAACGGAGTTTCTTTTTCTCTGCTTCTTTCTGAGATTGTAAAGCAGATGCCTTCACGGTCTTACTACGTCCTTCCAGTTCCTTTTCTTTATTTTGCATTTCTGTCAGACGTCTGGTCACTGTCTCATAATTCTTTCTCAACTGCTCCAATGCTCCTACTGTCTGTACCAGATGTTTTTCTGCTTCTTCTATGGTCTCATATGGCAGTTTCTCCTTCGCAGTCTGATATTCAGCCTGTACTTTTGTATATACCAGCTTTGATTCCGTCAGGCATTGGTCCGTTTCCCGTTCTTTTCTTTCCAGTTCCACCGACTGCTCCGTAATCTGTTCCTGATTCTTCTTTAATGCTTTGCATTTTTCGGAAATCTGTTCCAGTTGTTTTAATTGTTCTTCTGTTTCTGCAAACGTCTGTCCCAGATTTTGCATAATCTTTTTCCAGTTAGTCTTAACTCCGTCTTCCGACACATCTTTTATGTTCATTTGAAGCGTCTGGCAGATTTCCTGTGCTGCCTGGTATCCTGCAAGACATTCCCGGAATGCAGCGACTTTTATATCTCTTGTTTTTTCTTTCCTGTCTCTTTCCTCCTTTGCAGATTCTACTTCTGCCTGTGTCGGTGCTTCGTCACTCAATAATGTAATCTGAGGATGGTCTCTGGAACCACAGACCGGACAAGGCTGTCCTGCTTCCAGTGTCAAAGCCAGTATTCCCGCCTGTTCTTTCAGAAACTTCTGATACTTCATTTCATATTCCGCCCATGCATGTTCATAATTCTTCTGTTCACATTCAGCTTCTTTCTTTGCTCTTTCGCAGTCTTCCTTTAATTGTTCTTTTCTGTTTTCCTGTCTGTCCAGTTCCTTATATTGCCGCATTTTTTCTTCTGTCTGTTGTTTTTTATTTCTGCATTCATTTATGCATATCTCAACATCTTCATGTTGCTTTAGAAATTCAATTATTTCTTTATTTTTATTCTGCAGGATTTCATTCTTTTCTTTTATTATTCTTGCATGATTTAGATATTTTTTTATTTCTTCTGCAAGTTTATTCAAAGTTTCCTGCTTTTTATTAATACTCTCATATTGCAAAATTGCATCCTGTATCCGCACTTTTTTCTCGGTCAGTACAATCTCTTTTTCTGTCTTTTCTTTCACAGCCTCTTTCTGATCTTCTGTAAGTTCCTGCAACAATTGTCTGCATTCCTGTAATTTCTTTTGAAGACTGTGATCCTGTGTTTTTAACTCTGTCAGCCTTTTTTCTTCTTCCAGATATCTCTTTTCCTCTGTTCTGACACGTTCTGCACTCTTACCGGACTGTATCTGCTCTTTCATAAGCTCATATTTTGCCTTTTCCGCTGTTTTTTCTTTCAGATGGCTCAGTACCTGTCCATACGAATCAAAGAGCTGATCCAGAAGTTCTGCTTCCTTCATCAGACGGTTCTTATCTTCCAGAACCACCTGTGCCCCGTCTGCTTCTTTTTTGCAGGCCTTTTCCAACCGGCTTCCCTGTCCGATGATTTCTTTTAGTATCTCCGATATTCTGTCTCTGTCCGGAATATCCTGTCCGGATACTTCTTTCCATTTTCTGCTAAGCTCCGTTTCTTTTCCGTTCACACACACCGGATACTCTGTCCTGGCCATCTCAAGCTTCATTTCCTGCAGATTCTGTTCCAGTTTGACATATAACTGTACTGCCTGTTTCTTCAATTCTTCCTGTATTCTGTAATAAAAGCGTGTCTGAAATATTCTGGAAAATATCTTTTTCCGTTCTTTTGATTCAGCCAGCAGAAGCTTCAGAAATTCCCCCTGTGCAATCATGGAAATCTGGGTAAACTGATCTGCATCCAGCCCTGTAATTTCTACGATTTTCTGATCCGTCTCTCTCTTCTTTCCTTTGAACACACTTCCATCCGGCAGTGTCAGTTCTACCTTTGGGGTCTCCTTCACATATCTCAGTGACCCGTCTGCATATTTTCTTTTTCCCAGGCGCATATATTCCGGATTTCTTAGTATCTTATATTGTTTCTTTTGATATATAAACGTATACTCAACATAAGTATCCGTTCCTTCATCCGCATACTGGCTCCGCATCATATTTCCATCTCTGGTGCCGCCGCTGGTCCTGTCATACAACGCATATGTGATTGCATCAAAGATCGTAGTCTTACCTGCACCTGTATCTCCTGTGATCAGAAACAGTCCATTGGGAATCTCTGTAAAATCAATCTCTGTTCTGCCGGCATATGATCCGAACGCTGACATAATAAGCTTAACCGGTCTCATCTACTCCACTCCCTTCACATTGTCAAAGATTTCTTTCATGATTGTCTCCTCCTGCGTATTCATCTCTCTTCCCTGCATCTCCTTATAGAATTCACAAAAAGAGGTAAACGGATCCTTCATAACAAGTTCTTCATCCATTTCTTTTAATTTGGTTCTTGTTCTCTGATTATCTACCCGGATCTCTAATATATGGGAAAATACCCGTTCCAGCTGCTCTTTCGGTTTATATGGATCGATCTCATCTGTCAGCGTAATACTGATATAATCCTCTTTTTCTTCTTTACCGGCTTCTTTTATAATTTCTTCCAGCGTTCCTTTTTTCTTCCTGACATCTCTGAGCGGATGCAGCGGATAGCATGCAATTTCCGGCTTCTCCCCTTTTTCTTTTAAAGTCACCACAGTAAGACTTTTGGTCTGCGTGCTCTCACTGACAGAATACTTCAAAAGCGTACCGCAATACCGGATCTTTGGCCTGCTGACGTACTGTGCCCCGTGAAGATGTCCAAGCGCCACATAATCAAATTCTTTCACTGCCCCGATATCTACATTATCAATCCCTCCTACGGAAAATACTTCCGAATCACAGGTTTCCGGACTTCCTTCCTTTTCTCCTACATAAAACTGATGAGAAACTAATACATTTCTTTTATTATTATAATCTATCTCTTCTCGTTTAATGATTTCTCTCACAGCATCTGCATATGTCTCTGGGACATTGTTAACAAAAACATTTCTTACATATCCAGGTTTCATAAATGGCAACAGATAAAAATCTACCTCTCCATATGTATCCTGCAATGTTACTTTTTCAATATACTCTTCCGGCTGCTCCGGAACATTCCCCACAAGATAAATATGATGCCGTCTCAAAATCTCTGAAGCATAATTCAGACGATCAGGTGAATCATGATTTCCGCTGATGATCAGAATTGGAATTACCGGTGTGATCTCTGAAAGTTCCGTCAGGAACTCATCAAATATAGTCACTGCTTCCGCTGATGGAACTGACTTATCATAAATATCCCCGGCAATCACAATTGCATCCGGGCGCAATTCTTTTGCATAGGCAATGACCTCTTTTAAGATCACCTGCTGATCTTCTTTTAAATTATAACGATGAAGCTGCTTTCCGATATGCAGATCCGATAAATGGAAAAATTTCATACCTGTCCACATCCCTTCTATTTTATTTGCATCTTTCTCTATATTACACTATAATCAACTTATCTAACAAGACTATACAAAAAACTATAATCACAGATATGAGGTAATGAGTATGTTAAGAGAGATTAATCTGGATGAAATATCCGATGGGAAATTATACAGCAGCAACGATATGGCCAGGACTGACTGCAAAGGCTGTGACGGTTGCTCCGCCTGCTGTCACGGTATGGGAAGTTCCATCATCCTTGATCCACTGGATGTGTACCGGCTTTCCATCAATCTGTCAAAACCAGTGAATGAACTCCTGGCCGGTCCGCTGGAACTGAATGTGGCAGACGGGATCATTCTTCCGAATCTGAAGATGACCGGAACCAAAGAGGCCTGTTCTTTCCTTGATGCGGACGGACGGTGTACGGTTCATGCATTCCGTCCCGGAATCTGCCGCATGTTCCCTCTGGGACGTTTTTATGAAAACCATTCTTTCCAATATTTCTTACAGGTACATGAATGTCCGAAAACGGATCGTTCTAAAGTAAAGATCAAAAAATGGCTGGATACACCGAATCTGAAAACCTACGAGAAATATATTGCTGACTGGCATTTCTTTCTGAAAGGGCTTCAGGAATACGTTATGAATCTTACTTCTAATTCTTCTTCAAATTCTGATTCAACTGCCAGAACGATCAGTATGCATGTGCTGACACAGTTTTATCTGACGCCTTATGGGGAAGATGGGAATTTTTATGAGGAATTTTATGAGAGGCTGGAGAAGTCGCAGCTTTTTACTCAATCGCTTGGGATTTAATTTTGCTTGGGATTTAATTCAGGAAGGCGTTGGATACCCGGACCGGAATAAAATGGCAAGTGCGTAACCGTAGTGGCCTCCACCGGGTTACATCTCCGGGCATTTCATTTATTAACATCCGCTGCCAGTCACGACTTGAAGAAAACAGTATAAAGTGGTTCTGGTGAATGTGGAATGCTCTAAGAAAAAATTAGAGAGTCAGAATCTCCGTTAAAGGAATGTAGTGAACCTGTTTGAGCCCCGAAGGGGTGAGTTGTGAACGTAATTCCTTTGCATTTAGGAGATTCTGGCTCTCTTAGTTTTTCTTAGAGCATGGAACCTGAACAAGAAGCACTTTATACTGTTTTCTTCAAGGATCGAGAGGCCAACTCAGTTAATAAATTAAATCCCAATATCCTTATACCCTTCCAGCTTTGAGGTACAATGTGGACATCTGGTTGCCGTAATTGCAATCTCACTCTTGCAGAATGGACATTCTTTTGTCGTCTTTTCTTCAACTTCTTCCTCTGTGTGTTTCAGTTTTTCTGCAAATCCGTTCATAACTTTCATCATAATGAATACAATCAAAGCCATGATCAGGAAATTAATGACTGTAGAAATGAATTTGCCATAATTCAGTGTAACTTCTCCCAGAAGATTCACTTTCAACTGATCAAAATTCATTCCTCCGAACAATCCAAGAATTGGATTGATGATATCATCTACCAGGGATGATACGATACTTGTAAATGCACCTCCGATAATGATACCTACTGCCATGTCCATGACATTACCACGGCTGATAAATTCTTTGAATTCATTCATGAATTTTTTCATAGTGAGCTTCATCCTTTCCTCATTTGTCTCTCATTTCAT
>ENA-OUQN01001305-OUQN01001305.1-human-gut-metagenome-genome-assembly--contig:-NODE-1305-length-15395-cov-6.852542_pt1 | contig 15395 bp, 13 predicted proteins | sample MGYA00237950_ERZ548832 | MGnify/ENA primary metagenome ERZ548832 (study PRJEB26490, sample SAMN05194703) | human gut metagenome | biome: terrestrial biome; feature: human-associated habitat; material... | reverse complement strand
CCGCGTGATCCTTGCATGTGGAGCATCAAATCCAAGAGATATCAAAGCACCGGGAAGAGATGCACAGGGAATTTATTTTGCAGTAGATTTCCTGAAATCAACAACGAAAGCACTATGGGCAAATGACATGAAGCTTAAAACAGGAAGCTACATTTCTGCAAAAGGAAAAAATGTAATTGTAATCGGAGGCGGAGATACAGGAAATGACTGTGTCGGAACATCTATCCGTCATGGAGCAAAGAGCGTTCTCCAGCTGGAGATGATGCCGAAAGCACCGGACGAGAGGACACCGATGAACCCATGGCCGGAGTGGCCAAGAGTCTGCAAGACAGATTATGGTCAGCAGGAAGCGATCGCTGTGTTTGGTTCTGATCCTCGTGTTTACACAACGACAGTGAAAGAATTCGTAAAAGACAAGAAAGGGAATCTCTGTAAGGCAGTCCTTATCAAACTTGAGAGTAAGACCGATGAGAAGACCGGACGGAAAATGATGGTTCCGGTAGAAGGAAGCGAGTATACCGTAGATGCAGATCTTGTTCTGATCGCAGCAGGATTCCTTGGAAGCCAGGATTATGTAACAAAAGCATTTGGTGTAGAAGTGAATGAACGCACAAATGTAAAGACAGAGGCAGGAAAATATTCTACAAATGTGAAGGATGTATTTACAGCCGGGGATATGCACAGAGGACAGTCTCTTGTTGTATGGGCTATCCGTGAAGGTCGTGAAGTGGCAAGAGAAGTAGATGAAAGCCTGATGGGATATACAAACTTATATATTCAGTAGAAAATAAAAGATCATACAGTGAAACAGGAATCTGGAAAGTTTATCTAAGAATAAAGAGAACTTTCCAGATTTTTTGTTACAAAAATGTTACGAAAAAATGAAAAAAGTAAGGGGAACTATTGAAAATATTACATAAATACGCTATAATATTGAGCGTAGAATGTAAATAAAATACCCTCTTGTTACGAGAAATATGTTGAAAAAACACAATAGATGTTGTATTATAACATATGAGTATGTGGAATTATAATGTAACTATTTACAATGAATTGTGATACGAAAAATTATAATGCATCACATGGGGGACTAGATAAAAATAAGGATAGGTGGAAAGATGAAGTTAAAAAAAGTAAGCAGTATGATTCTTGCAGTAACACTTGCATGTACAATGACTGTTACACCGGTACTTGCTGACGAGGTCAGTGATCTGAAGCAGAAGAAGCAGGAGACACAGAATCAGGTAAGTAATCTTCAGACACAGCTGAATTCACTTATGACCAAGATCTCTGATCTTGAGAATGATCTGATCGAAACAGGTGAGGAAATCTCTCAGACAGAGGAAGATCTGAAGACAGCGCAGGAGGAACAGGAACAGCAGTATGCAGCTATGAAGCTTCGTATTAAGTACATGTATGAAGAAGGAACAGGCACTGCTACAGTGGAGAAGGTACTGACATCCGGAGATATTTCTAGTGTACTGACGCAGGCAGAATATTCCCAGCAGGTACATTCTTATGACAGAGATAAGCTCGAAGAGTATGTTGCGACAGTTCAGAAAGTAGAAGATCTTAAGACAACGCTTGAGACAAAGATGGCTGATCTGCAGGAGACACAGACAGAGTATGATGCGCAGAAGGATGAACTGAATACAACAATCACAGAGAAGAGTAGTGAAATCGCAAATCTCGATGTTAAGATTGATGCAGCTGTAAAGAAAGCAGCGGAAGAAGAAGCTAAGAGAAAGGCAGCAGAAGCAGCAAAGAAAGCTGCCGAGGAAGCAGCTAAGAAGAATAACTCAAGCAGTAGTTCTTCTAATAGAAATAACTCAAGTAATAGTTCTTCCAGTAGTTCAAGCTCAAGCAGCTCAAGCTCAGGAAGTTCAAGCAGCTCAAGCTCCAGTAGCTCAAGCAGTAGTTCTTCCAGCAGTTCAAGCTCAAGCAGCTCAAGTTCTTCCTCGCCAAGCCCAAGCTATAGTGCAGATAAGGGAAGCATTATTGTAAATGCAGCTTATTCACAGATCGGAGTTCCGTATGTATGGGGCGGATCTACACCGGGAGTTGGACTTGACTGTTCAGGACTTGTACAGTATTGCTATAGACAGGCAGGAATTTCAATTCCAAGAACAAGTGGAGATATTCTTGCAGCAGGAACAATCGTAAATGATCCACAGCCGGGAGATATCTGCTGGACACCGGGACATGTAGCGATTTACATTGGCGGCGGACAGATGATCGAAGCACAGCAGACAGGAGTACCGGTTAAGGTAAGTTCTGTACGTGTTACATATTATGTAAGATATTAGAACCAAAAAAGGAATCAGTGATGCTGATTCCTTTTTTTAAAACTTTTTTTATTTGCCCGGTACAATTTCCAGCCAGTATCCGTCAGGATCTTCAATAAAATAAATTCCCATAGATGGATTTTCGAAGCAGATACATCCCATCTCTTTATGTTTTTTGTAAGCAGCATCGAAATCATCGACAGCAAATGCAAGATGGATCTCATTATCTCCCAGTTCATATGGTCGATCCATATCACGCAGCCAGGTGAGCTCTAAAAGATGCGGGGTCACACCGTCTGTGAGATATACAAGCTTAAAACTTTCGTCATCGGCAAGTTTTTCACGTTCTACTTTTAAATTCAGAGCTTTCTGGTAAAAATCCAGTGATTTTTCAAGATCATATACATTCAGGTTATTGTGTGCAAATGTAAAATTCATTTTAGTACCTCCATAGAATCATAAGATTTTTATTCTCAGTCAAGTGGAATGATGACTGGAATCTACTTTCTAAGGATATCACAGGAGGAGAGGAAAAATCAATAATGCATAGATAAAACCTGATGGGATAGAGTGATAATACAGAATACAGTGAAAAATGAATGAAAAACATTTTTGAAATGCAAAACATGTGGAAATAAAGCTGAAAAAAACAAGAAAATAAAAAAGAATGCAAGAACCCATTGACGAAACGTCAAAAATTATATACAATAACAAAAGTGAAAAAATAAAGAAAGTGGAGGATTCCTGCAATGACTGCATATAAAGATTTGAGCAAAGAAGAGTTATTAGAGTTAAAGAAGGGACTGGAAGCCCGCTTTGAAGAGATTAAGGCGAAGGGTCTTTCATTGGATATGTCCAGAGGTAAGCCGGCTGCAGACCAACTGAATCTGTCAATGGGGATGATGGATGTACTGAACAGCAGTGAAGAGCTGACCTGTGCCAATGGCGTTGACTGTCGGAATTATGGTGGTCTTGACGGAATTGATGAAGCAAAGCAGCTTCTTGCAGATATGATGGAAGTACCAAAGGATAATGTGATCATTTTTGGTAATTCAAGTCTGAATGTTATGTATGATACAGTTGCAAGAGCAATGACTCATGGAGTTATGGGAAGTACACCATGGTGTAAGCTTGATAAGGTAAAATTCCTCTGTCCTGTTCCGGGATATGACAGACACTTCGCAATTACAGAGCATTTCGGAATTGAGATGATCAATATTCCGATGACATCGGAAGGACCAGATATGGATCTAGTAGAAGAACTGGTAAATAATGATCCTGCAGTAAAAGGAATCTGGTGTGTTCCGAAATATTCTAATCCACAGGGAATTACGTACTCAGATGAGACAGTCTTCCGTTTTGCAAATCTGAAACCGGCAGCAGAAGATTTCCGTATTTTCTGGGACAATGCCTACTGTGTTCACCATCTGTACGAGGACAAGCAGGATTATCTGCTGGAGATTTTGATGGAGTGTAAAAAAGCAGGAAATCCGGATATGGTCTATAAGTTCTCATCTACATCCAAGATCAGTTTTCCTGGATCAGGAATTGCAGCAATGGCTGCATCAGATGCGAACCTGAAAGATATCCGTAATATGATGAAGGTACAGACGATCGGACATGACAAGGTAAACCAGCTTCGTCATGTAAGATTCTTTAAAGATATCCACGGAATCGTAGAGCATATGAAGAAGCATGCTGATATTTTAAGACCGAAGTTTGAAACGGTACTGGAAGTACTGGACAAAGAACTTGGCGGACTGGAGATCGGTTCATGGATCGCACCAAGGGGAGGTTATTTTATCTCCTTTGACGCACTGGATGGATGTGCAAAGGCGATCGTGGCAAAGGCAAAAGAAGCGGGTGTAGTGCTGACCGGTGCAGGAGCTACGTTCCCTTACGGAAAAGATCCTCATGACAGCAATATCCGTATCGCTCCGTCTTATCCGACTCCGGAGGAACTTGAGATGGCAGCAGATATTTTTGTACTGAGTGTGAAGCTGGTAAGTATTGATAAGATCCTGGAAGAAAAATAATTGAAGCAGAACAGATAAGAAAAAGAAAAGTGTCGCTTTCCGATCCGCAGAGGATGATCCTCCAGAAAAGAAAGTGGCACTTTTTAAATCCTGTCTGACAGTGAAATTCTACCAGATACCGAGAATGTGCTGCATCATAAGACTGACAAAAGCAATGCCGATCCAGCAGCAGAATCCGGTGAGAATAGGTTTCATTCCGGTCCTGACGAGCTTGACAATATTCGTATTCAGACCGATTGCGGACATTGCCATGATGATTAGAAATTTGCTCAGTTCTTTCAACGGGGCGGTTACACCGGCAGGAAGATGAAAGATGGTTGTGACAACCGATGCAAGAACGAAAAACAGTACGAACATCGGAAAGGCACGTTTCAGACTGAAAGAAGATCCTTCGGTATTTTTGGATTTCCGGCTTTTGTAAATGGCGAGGACTAATGTGATCGGGATGATCGCAAGTGTTCTTGTCATTTTTACGATTGCAGCAGCTTCCAGTGTATTGCTTGCATGGATTCCGTCCCAGGCGGTAGCAGCGGCAGTGACAGAAGAGGTATCATTGATGGCGGTTCCTGCAAACAATCCGAATCCTTCATTTGTCAGACCAAGGGCAGCTCCGAGTGAAGGAAAGACGAGGGCGGCAATGACGTTGAACAGGAAAATAACGGAGATAGACTGGGCAATCTCTTCATCATCAGCTCCGATGACCGGTGCAGTAGCTGCAATGGCACTTCCTCCGCAGATAGATGAACCGACACCGACCAGAACTGCACTGTTGGAATTGATATGCAATATTTTATACATAATAAAAGCAATTACCAGTGATGTAGTGATGGTGGAAAGAATGATCGGGAGAGACTGCTTCCCTTTTGCCAGAATTTCTGTGAGATTCATTCCGAATCCAAGGAATACAACGGCTGTCTGCAGGATCTTTTTGGATGTAAAATTAATTCCCGGTGAAAAGACGGTTTTATCGGTCAGGATCAGGGTAACGATCATACCGATCAGAATAGAAAAGACCGGACCGCCGACAACGGGGACAGCCTTTCCGAGCAGCCATGATGGAATGGCAATCAGCAGGCATAAGAGCAGGCCTGCACCATTTTTCTTAAAAAAGTTCATAAAATATTCCTCCTGTGTTTTATGTAATAAAAATCTTCAGTCAGCGATAACGATAGATTCCTGTCTACAGATACTGTAGCCAGCAATTACTATAGCACATCCGGATGAGAATTGGAAATGATATCTCTTTATAAAAAAACAAAATTATGGTATGATTCTGAACGGAAAGTATTTATGCCGGAAGATATCAAAAATTATTTCCGCGATGATGTATATGATATAAAGGGGCAGAAAGAGTTATGGTAAAAGGTGTTATATTTGATGTAGATGGAGTTCTTCTGAACTCCATGCCTGTATGGGAGAATCTCGGTGAACTCTATTTACAGAAATTCGGGATCCAGGCAGAAAAAGATTTAAGTGAGATTCTATATGAAATGAGTCTGAAAGAAGCAGCGGAGTATCTGATTTCTCATTACGGACTGAAGCAGACCGTGGAAGAGGTTACAAAGGGGATTGTAAAGGAAGTAGAGCAGTTTTATGTGGAAAAAGTGCCTCTGAAAGAGGGAGTACGTGAATATCTGAAAGAATTGAAAGAACGGAAGATCCCGATGGTGATCGCCACTTCCGGTGACCGGAAGAATGCAGAGGCAGCATTGAAAAGACTGAAAGTTTTTTCTTATTTTGAAGGAATTTTTACGGCTTCAGAGATCGGAAGTGGAAAGAATCAGCCGGATCTGTATTTCGCAGCGGCACTTCAACTGGATACAGATCCGGGGCAGACCTGGGTCTTTGAGGATGCATGGCATGCAATCAGAACGGCAAAGAGTGCGGGATTTAAGACGGTCGCAGTCTATGATAAGGCGAACGATAAAAATCTGGGACAAATCTGGAATCATGCGGATATTTATCTGCCGGATCTGTTGAATTTCAATGAGTTCTGGAGCAGGGCATCTGAAATGTGAAAAAGAGAAAATCGTTGTGCTTCTGCAAGGCTTGTTATAGAAAAGGCTTGTCATTCTGTAAAGCTTCCTATAGAATGAAAGAGATGCAAATGAAAGGAATGGAGTAAAATAAATGGACGGGTCTATGTTTATTGGAACATGGTGGGCTTTGATTCCACCGCTTCTCGCAATTATACTTGCGTTTATCACAAAGGAGGTATACAGCTCCTTATTTATCGGAGTAGCCGTAGGAGCACTCCTTTACAGTGGATTCCACCCGTGGGATTCATTTGTTAATTTTTTTGAGATTATGAAGAACAGTATGAATCTGAATATTCTTATTTTTGATGTACTGTTGGGAATGATCATTGTACTGATGGCAAAATCGGGAGGTTCTGCTGCTTATGGAAAATGGGCGGGAACAAAGATCAGAACCAAGCGGAGTGCCTTACTTGCGACGATGGGACTGGGTGTCCTGATTTTTGTAGATGACTATTTTAACTGCCTGACAGTCGGATCGGTAATGCGTCCGGTCACAGATCAGCAGAAAGTTTCGAGAGCAAAACTTGCCTATATCATTGATGCAACGGCAGCTCCGGTGTGCATTATTGCACCGATCTCAAGCTGGGCTGCTGCAGTGAACTCGTATGTGCCTGCAGATGCAGGGATCAGCGGTTTTCAGTTGTTTTTGCGTACTATCCCGTATAACCTGTATGCGATCCTTACACTGGTGATGGTATTTTTTATCTGTTTTACGGGCTTTGATTTCGGACTGATGAAAAAGCATGAAGAAAATGCGGCGAAGGGTGACTTATTTACCAGCGGTGGTGATGAATTTGAGCAGGTGTCTGAGGATGAAGTGAACCCGGGCGGTAAAGTGATGGATTTAGTACTTCCGGTTGCGGTGCTAATTGTTTCTGCGATCGGAGCAATGATCTATACCGGTTATCTTGGCGGAGCGAAGGACATTATCACTGCATTTTCCGGCTGTGATGCAGAAACCAGTCTGATTTTCGCAACGATGGTGACGATCTTCTTTATGATGCTTCTGTATCTTCCGAGAAAGGTTGTAGATTTTAAAGGGTTTATGGAAAGTCTGGTAGAAGGCTTTAAGCTGATGATCCCGGCGATTACGATCCTGATCTTTGCGTGGTCACTGAAAGGAATCGGAGATGCAATGGGACTGGCTGAATTTGTAGGCGGTATCGTGGGAGAGAATGCTTCAGCAAGTATTTTCATCCCGGTAGTATTATTTGCAGTTGCGATTTTCCTGTCTTTTTCAACAGGTACCTCCTGGGGGACATTTGCGATCCTTGTTCCGATCGCAACAGGAATGTTTGCAGGAAATACCAGTCTGGAGATGATGATCATTTCTGTATCAGCAGTTCTTGCGGGTGCAGTGTGCGGGGATCATGTTTCACCGATCTCAGATACAACGGTTATGTCTTCCGCAGGGGCTCAGAGTAATCATCTGAATCATGTATCCACGCAGATGCAGTATGCGGCGATTGTGGCAGGTGTATGTATGGTTGGATATATTATTGCGGCACTTACGAAAATATGGTGGCTGACACTGGGAATCAGTCTACTGATCCTTTTGGCAATCCTGATGGGAATGAAGATCGTTCTTTCTAAAAGGCAGGCAGCATAAGATGATAAAAATTGAAGTACCATACCTTGATCAGAGTCATTATTATCCCACAGGATGTGAAAGCGTATCGACCGTGATGCTTTTGCAGTATCTTGGCTACAGGGTGAGTGTGGATGAGTTTATCCGGGATTATCTGAAGCAGGATTCATTTGAAGAACGCAGGGGTGATCTATATGGACCGGATCCGCGACATTGTTTTTGTGGAAGTCCCTATGATGCGGAATCCTATGGATGCTATGCTCCGGTCATCGTGGAGTCTTTAAATCGGATTTTTGAAGAAAAAGCAGTGGCTGAAAAGTTGCAGCAGCAGACAGAAACGGAGAAAAATATTCATTATCGTGCAGTTGATGAATCGGGAAAGACGGCAGAGCAGCTTGTAGAGCGATATGTCAGCAAAGGAATGCCGGTCATTTTCTGGGCATGTATCAATATGCGTGAACCGAAGACCGGACCAGTCTGGAAGCTGAAAGAGACGGGGGAGACCTTTACGTGGATTTCCAATGAGCATTGTATGCTGTTGGTCGGAGCGGATGAGGAAAATTATTACTTTAATGATCCATATGATGGTCATGGTGTGATCGGTTATCCAAAGGCTCTTGTGGAGGATCGGCATCAGGCACAGCACATGCAGGCAGTTGCAGTTGTGAAGATCCTGGAAAATGACTGCGAAAAGAGAAAGCCGGGAACAGAGACACTCTGAAGTACAGAGTGTAGATCTGTTCCCGGCTTTTTTGCCAGGTATACGACAAAAAGATATACTGCCGTTTTTAATCGGCAAAAGTTACACCTGCTTTATAAAAGCTGGATTCCGCCGGCAGCAGCTTTTTCTGCTACGTCATCCGGCCAAAGAGAAGACTGGACTTCTCCGATATGAGCTTTTCTCAGATAATACATACAGATACGTGACTGACCGATTCCACCACCTACAGTATAAGGCAGTTCACCGTTCAACAGAGCCTTCTGGAATGGCAGTTCAGCACGTTCTTCACATCTGGCTTCTTTTAACTGGTTTTTAAGGGAAACTTCATCTACACGGATTCCCATAGAGGAAAGTTCCAGTCCCATGTCGAGAACCGGATAGTAAACGATGATATCTCCATTTAACTCCCAGTCATCATAGTCCGGTGCACGTCCGTCGTGCTTCTCACCGGATGCAAGAAGTCCGCCAATCTTGGAAATAAATACCGCTCCCTTTTCTTTGGCAATCTTTGTCTCACGTTCTTTTGTGGAAAGATCAGGATAAAGATCTTCTAATTCCTGAGAGGTGATGAAGAAAATATCATCCGGAAGAAGAGGTTCGATGTAATTGTATCTTCTGGATATGTAATCTTCTGTATCCTTCAGTGCCACATAAACCTTGCGGACGGTATACTCCAGGGTTTCCATGTTGCGTTCTTCCTTGGAGATAACTTTCTCCCAGTCCCACTGGTCTACATAGAGAGAGTGGATGTTGTCGGTATCCTCGTCTCTGCGGATGGCACTCATATCAGTATAGAGTCCTTCCCCTGAGTGGAATCCATAATGCTTCAGTGCATATCTTTTCCATTTCGCAAGAGAATGGACGATCTCTGCTGCAGCATCATTCTGTTCTTTAATTCCAAAAGAAACCGGACGTTCTACTCCATTTAAGTTATCGTTCAGCCCGGATTCAGGACGGACGAAAAGAGGAGCGGAAACGCGGGTCAGATGCAGATTCTTTGCAAGTGCACGTTCAAAATGATCTTTTACTTCCTTGATGGCAACTTCCGTTTCACGGATCGTGAGCGGAGAGGTATAGCCTTCAGGAATTTTTAACTGTTCCATATGATTTCTCCTTTATATGATTCAATGTCTGCGATTGTCAACAGCATTCCTCTTTATTTTAAAGGGAGAGATATTATAAGTCAATTATCTTGTATTATAATGTGAAAATTGCTAAAATATATAACAGGGAATGTCTTCAGATCAGAAGAGGTAACAAAGGGGAAAAGAATCGCAGAAGAACGAAGGTGGAGTATATGAATATGAAAATGATTGTGGATTCGATCGGAAATTTTGATTTTAATGTACTGCTGGCAGGGTTTAATGACAGCTCTCATGTGCTGACTCAGGTAGAATTGATCTCACTGATCGTATTAGGCGTGTTAGGAATTGGAATCTGCCTGACCGGGTGGAAATTTGTCAGAGTGTGGGCAGTTATATTCGGCTTTGTATCTGGAACTGTCGGTGGAGCGGCAGCAGCATATTTCGCGGGACTTGCTGTGGATTACATATGGATTCCGGGACTGGTAGTGGGAGTAATTCTGACCGCATTAAGTATATGGAAGAAAAAAGTGGGCGGTTTTTGGTTATGCTGGCTGATGACAGCACTGGTGGGAGTCCATCTTCTGAAACCGGACAGTGTGATTCTGTGGGGAGTCTGTATCGGTGTCGGTCTGCTTGTAGCAGTAGTCTTTATTTGGTTTTCAAGCATTGTTACGATTTTTGTCACTTCCATTTTTGGCGGTATGGTTACAGGAAGCTGTATTTATTATCTGATTCCTGTAAATATGAGATGGATCCATATTGTATTATGCATAGTGGCAGCGGTACTCGGAGTGTGGATTCAGATGCTCATGGAATCGGGTAAGCAGAAAAAGAGCAATCTGAAGACAGCGGAAAAGATCCGTGAAAATAATTCTACAGAAAATGATGTGGAACGAGCAAGAAACTGGATCGATGAAGTAGAAGAGGATGACCAGATGGTGGAAGAGGACCAGATGGAAAAGGAAGACGCATCTGAAGTGGAGGAAGAGGAGTATTATTTTGATGAAGAAGATTCCACGATAGAAGAAGATTATTATTTGGATGAGGAAGCCCCTGAGACAGAGGAAGAAGGGGATTTGGATGAGGAAGACCCTGAGACAGAGGAAGACGAGTATTTGGATGACGAAGATTACTATTTGGATGACGAAGATTCTGAAATAGAGGAAGATTACTATTTGGATGACGAAGATCCTGAAATAGATGATGAGGACTATTATGACGAGGATGAATCGGGGGAAGAATAACAGGTATGGAAGTGGATTCTTTCAGAAAAGGAGGCTGTGCGTATGAAGATTGATATGCATTGTCATGTAAAAGAAGGCTCAATAGACAGCAGAGTCGGGATTGAAGAGTATATTGAAATTCTGAAGAAAAAGGGATTCCAGGGAATGGTAATCACGGATCATGATACGTATAACGGATACCGTTACTGGAAAGAGAATATCAAAGGAAAGAAGCATACAGATTTTGTTGTACTGAAAGGGATTGAATATGATACGCGTGATGCGGGTCATATCCTGGTGATCATGCCGGAAGGAGTTAAGATCCGTCTGCTGGAAATGCGGGGAATGCCGCTGGCGTTGTTGATCGATCTGGTTCATCGTAATGGCGGAGTTCTTGGACCTGCACATCCATGCGGTGAAAAGTATATGAGTTTTACGCATGCAAGAAAATTCTACCAGTCACCGGAGATTATCAAGCGTTTTGATTTCGTAGAGGGATTTAACAGTTGTGAGACAACGGAGTCCAATGCCGGAGCGATGAAGCTTGCAAAGAAATATGGAAAGCTGACAACCGGAGGAAGTGACTCCCATAAAAGTGAATGTGTAGGTCGGGGGTATACGATCCTGCCTGAACCGGTCAGTTGTGAGACGGAGCTGATCTCCCTGATCCATAAAAAGACTCCGCTAAAAACAGGCGGAGTACTTTACAACAAGACGACGAAAGAGAAGATCGGAAAGATCAACAAATTCCTGGTATACTCATTCTGGGTCTATAATAAAAGTGGTGAATTGTTAAAGCGTCATGGCAGAAATAAAAAAATGGAAGAGGAGCATCCATTTGATCCGATCGACCCGATCGAATTATATTATCATCCGTAATACGTTCCGCATGGAAAGGAATAAAAGAGTCAGAAAAACTGAAAATACAGAAGCGGCTTCAGTGTAAGCCGCTTCTGTATTTTCCGGGAGTAGTTCCATATTTTCTTTTAAAAAGCCGGTTGAAGTAAGAAAGGTGTTCAAAGCCACATTCTTCAGCAATCGTAAGAACGGAGTCGGAAGAATTTTTCAGTTTCTGTCCGGCAATCGTAAGTCGGTAGTCATTCAGATATTCGATAAAACCGGTTCCCATATGAAGTTTAAAAAATTTCATAAAATGTGATTTACTGTAATAAGTGAGAGCGGCCATATCTTCAATGGAGACTGGTTCAGTATAATGTTCTTCTACATATCTGAGGACAAGCTTCATTTTTTCGAGAGATTTTAACCGGGGAGAAGAGGCGTGTTCCTTTTTTTTCTGATTTGAGATCAGAATGTAAAAGAACTGAAAAAGATAACCTTTTAATGCAAGTTGCCATCCGTCAGGACGGGTTTCGCATAACAGGTCAATCTGACAAATACACTCAGTAAGCTGTCCATGGCAGGGGACGGCAGGAGTAAAAAAAATCTCTACAGGAACAGAACCTGACATAAGAGGACGGAGAAACTGCGTGGCACAGAGATCATTGTCCCCGGAGATGAGAAGTTCGGGAAGTAAAAGGATATTTTCGTATTCCATGGAATCGGATTCATGTTGTTCGATGGAATGAAGACAGCCCGGACGGATAAAAATGATGTCTCCTGCATTGACGATCTTTTTCTGAAAATCGACTGAGATCAGACCATGCCCTTTTTTTATAACAATCAGTTCCAGTTCGTCGTGCCAGTGAAGCGGGACGCGGGTAAAATCCAGTGGAATGGAACAAGGATAAGTATTGTATGGAAATTCTGCAGTTGTGTGCTGCTTGGTTTCGTGATAATTCTGATAATTATTGATCTGCAAATAAATCTGCTCCTTTCAGAGTGGTTCATGGATGAGCGACAGGATCGACTCACATAATGCCTGCTTATACAATAGAATGATGTCGGGGTCAAAAGCCCCCGACTTTGATGCCTACGGATTGCTCCGTGCTACGCACTCCCACAATCCTACCCAATATTCGCATATCGTGGGATTATCATCCCACTTTTATGCTCATATCGGGGCGGGTCCTAAGGTCTTTCACCCACCTATGAGCAAGCTCATGTGGGCTTAGACCTTTTGCCACTGGCATCATAGAATGATAGTATTGTACTATAAAATGAAATTATATTGCAAGAAAAGATAAAAAAATAGTATTAAAATACATATTGTGAAAATAAGATAAAGACGGGCGGTGTGGAATCGCCATAGAATGGAACGGAATGAAAAAGGAGAAGAGACTATGAATATGCAGGAAAAGCTGGATCAGATACTGGGAAAAGAGATTTCACAGGCATCTAATGAAGAAATTTATGATGCTCTGTTGACAATCGTACAGGAGATGGCTTCAAAAAAAGAGCGTACGGACAGCAAAAAGAAATTATATTATATTTCGGCAGAATTTCTTATTGGAAAATTATTGTCTAATAATATGATCAATCTTGGAATCTACAAAGAAGTAAAAGAAATTCTTGAAAAGCATGGAAAGAATTTAAGCGAGATCGAAGAAATAGAACCGGAACCGTCTTTGGGAAATGGGGGGCTTGGAAGACTTGCAGCGTGCTTCCTGGATTCCATTGCAACGCTTGGACTTGCGGGAGATGGTGTCGGACTGAATTATCATCTTGGATTGTTCAGACAGGAATTTAAGAATAACCTGCAGAAGGAAACTCCGAACCCATGGATCGAGAAGAAATCGTGGCTTAAAAAGACCGATATAGTATATCCGGTATCCTTCAGAGGTCTGGACGTCAAAGCAAGAATGTACGATATTGAAGTGACAGGATATAATAATCTGACAAATAAATTACATCTTTTTGATCTTGACTCAGTAGATGAGACGATCGTGGAGGATGGAATTGATTTTGACAAAAAAGAGATTGAGAAGAACCTGACGCTGTTCTTATATCCGGATGACAGTGATGAAAATGGAAGACTTCTTCGTATTTATCAGCAGTATTTTATGGTCAGTGCGGGAGCACAGATGATTTTGGATGAATGTGTTGCAAAAGGCTGTAAGCTGTATGATCTTCCGGAGTATGCGGTGATCCAGATCAACGATACACATCCGACTATGGTGATCCCTGAACTGATTCGTCTGCTGATGCTGCGTGGCATGGATATGGATGATGCAGTGAAAGTGGTATCAGAAACGTGTGCATATACCAATCATACGATCCTTGCAGAAGCATTAGAAAAATGGCCGGTTGCATATCTGAAGAAGGTTGTTCCGCAACTGGTTCCGATCATTGAAGTTCTGGATGATAAAGTAAGAAGAAAATATGAGGATGAGAGCGTATCCATCATTGACCGGAATGATACAGTCCATATGGCACATATAGATCTGCATTACGGATTTAGTGTCAATGGTGTTGCTTCACTGCATACTGAGATTTTAAAAGAGACGGAACTGAATAACTTTTATAAGATCTATCCTGAAAAATTTAATAATAAGACCAATGGTATTACGTTCCGCCGCTGGCTGCTTCACTGCAATCCAGCTCTGACAGAACTGATCGATTCGCTGATCGGGGAAGGGTACAAGAAGGATGCAGCAGAACTGGAAAAGCTTTTGAAGTATCAGGATGATGAAAAGGTTCTCGAAAGGCTTGTGAAGATCAAAAAAGAAAATAAAAAAGCACTGTGCAGATACCTGAAAGAAACGCAGGATATAGAGATCAGCCCGGATACGATCTTTGATATCCAGATCAAAAGGCTTCATGAGTATAAGCGTCAGCAGATGAATGCACTGTATATCATTCACAAATATCTGGAGATCAAGGGCGGCAAGAAGCCTTCTACACCGCTGACCTTCATCTTCGGTGCAAAGGCTGCACCTGCGTATGTGATCGCTCAGGATATCATTCATCTCCTGCTGGTAATGTCCGACATTATCAATAACGATCCCGAAGTCAGCCCTTACATTAAGCTTGTTATGGTAGAGAACTATAACGTAAGCTATGCCGAGAAGCTGATCCCTGCCTGCGATATCTCCGAGCAGATATCCCTGGCATCCAAGGAGGCATCCGGAACCGGTAACATGAAGTTCATGTTAAACGGTGCCGTAACACTGGGGACCAGTGACGGTGCAAACGTAGAGATCCATGAGCTGGTAGGCGATGACAATATCTACATCTTCGGTAAGGACAGCGACACTGTGATCAAGCATTACGAGAAGGCAGATTATGTCTCTAAGGCCTACTACAAGAAGAGTCCTGTGATCAAAGAGGCTGTAGACTTCATCGTCAGCAAAGAAGTGCTCAAGGTCGGCAAAAAGGAGAACCTGGAGCGTCTGTACAACGAGCTGCTGAACAAAGACTGGTTCATGACCCTGCTTGACTTAGAGGACTACATCAAGGTAAAGGATCAGGCATTTGCTGATTACGAGGATCAGCAGAAGTGGAAGAAGATGATGTTAGTG
>ENA-OUQN01001299-OUQN01001299.1-human-gut-metagenome-genome-assembly--contig:-NODE-1299-length-15456-cov-9.324914_pt1 | contig 15456 bp, 13 predicted proteins | sample MGYA00237950_ERZ548832 | MGnify/ENA primary metagenome ERZ548832 (study PRJEB26490, sample SAMN05194703) | human gut metagenome | biome: terrestrial biome; feature: human-associated habitat; material... | reverse complement strand
GCGTTGTTGATGCGGCAGATCCACAGGTTGCGGAACTGACGCTTCTTCATGCGGCGGCCAGCCAGAGCGTAGTTGCCGCTCTTCATGACCTGCTGCTTAGCCATCTTAAAGTGCTTGCTCTTGCAGCCGTAGAAGCCCTTGGCCAGCTTCAGCATCTTCTTGCGACGTTTGTGAGTCATGGTTGCGCCCTTAATACGTGCCATTTTTTATATCTCCTTTAGTTATCTCAGTAGAATGTGTTTGCCTGCGGCTCGCTCTTAGGCGTAGGGCAGCATGCTCTTGATGGTAGCTGCGTTGGTCTTATCAACGTAGCTGGGCTGACGGTAACCACGGGTCAGCTTGGTGGTCTTCTTGGTCAGGATGTGGCTGCGGAATGCATGGCCGCGCTTGATCTTGCCGTTCTTGGTCAGCTTAAAGCGCTTCTTAGCGCCGGAGTGCGTCTTCAGTTTCATCTTAGCCATTTTAGTATCCTCCTAAAATTAGTCCTTATTGGGTTTCGGGATCAGCAGAATGGACATCGTGCGGCCCTCGAGGACCGGCGGCTTATCCATGCTTGCCTGAGGCAGGGCCTCAGCAAAGCGCTTCAGCACGTCAGCACCGAGTGCGCTGTGCGCCATCTCACGGCCGCGGAAACGGATCGAGGCCTTTACCTTGTGGCCAGCGGCCAGGAACTTGGCCGTCTGGTTCAGCTTGGTGTTGAAGTCGTTGGTGTCAATGTTGAGCGAGAGGCGGGTCTCTTTGACTTCGACCACCTTCTGGTTCTTCTTGGCTTCCTTCTCCTTCTTCTGCTGTTCAAAGCGGTACTTGCCGTAATCCAGCACCTTGCACACAGGCGGGACAGCCTGCGGGGCGATCTTGACCAGATCAAGTCCGGCGTCCTCAGCAGCGCGCATGGCCACCTGAATGCTGACCACGCCCTTCTGCTCGCCGTCGGCTCCGATCAGGCGAACCTCACGGTCACGGATCTGACCGTTGATCTCCAGTTCCTTCGACTTTCCAGCGGTAGCGATAATGAATGCACCTCCAAACAATAGTCCATAGTGTTGCGTTTTTTGGCATAGAAAACGCGGCCGCCCCAGTTTCGGGACAGCCGCGCAAAATTCACTCAAAAGCGCGATTCGGTCTTCAAGACGAATCGGTTCAGGGTATAGCCCGGGGATCCTTACCCCTCAAGGCGAGCGCGGCACAGGCCGTAGCTGCTTTCTTTACTCGAACATTTTACCACACCCCGGGGAGGCTGTCAAGCATTTTTATGCGGGAATTTGAAATTTTATGTTTGCTTTTCCGTTGCACCTTAAAACCTTGCCTCTTTGCCAGAGGCTCCCCTACTAGGGGAGCTGTCTGCGAAGCAGACTGAGAGGTTGGACGAAGGACAGCCTGCCCGCAGGCCACCGCCAGATCCAACCTCTCCGTCATCGCTTACGCGATGCCACCTCCCCTATCGAGGGGAGGCCTTGGCATTCCGCAAGGTTTTGTCTTCTTATTATACCTGTATCAATTCTCCTAGCTCCAGCGAATATATCCCTTTATATGTCACCCGCCGGGGGGCGAAGCGCTTCTCAATGGCCTTGGCATAGAGCTCCAGCTGAGCGCGGTAGGCGCGGACGAAGTCGGCAGGAGTCTTGCGGCGGTCCGTCTTGTAGTCCAGAAGCTCGAGGTGGTCGGGGTAGACGAGGACGATGTCCGCGATGCCCTGCACCAGCACCCCGGCATCGGCGGCAGGGCCGTCGGGCAGGGCGCGGCCCTGAGCGGCCATGACCTCGGCGGCAGGCAGCGACGTGATAAAAGCCAGCTCCCGCAGCACATCCTCTGCCCCGCAGATGCGGCGGAACGCCTCGCTGCGCACAAAGCGGAGTATCTTATAGACATCCAGCTTCCCGGCAATGGCGTGGGGCGTGAGCTGCGCCGCCGCCTGACGCTCCCGCTCGGCGCAGACGGCATCCAGAACGGCAGCGTCCTCTGCGTCCCGCACAGCGGCCAGCGCCCCGAAGTCTGCGTGTTCGAGGAAGGCATGGAGAGCTGTACCCATCTCGGCGGCGGTGAGGCCGTCCTTCGAGAGGAAGCCCGGGCGCTCAAGGGTGGTCTGCTCAGCAGCGTGGACGAGGCTGGTCACGCTGACCTTGGCCGGGATGTCCGCCAGCGCTGCCGCCGGATACCGCCAGCCGAAGCCCTGCCGCAGCGTCTCCACAAGGGCCGGGTCGGCCTCGGGCCGGGTCGGCTCTTCCGCCTCGGCGGGGGCTTCTTCGGGCGGGAGGACATCGGCCTGCACCGTAAGGGCGATGGTGCTCCCGGTGTCCGCAAAGGGCAGCTCGAGGTTCCCGGCCAGACGGCGGAGAGGCCCGCCGTTGGGGTGGACGAGGAGCGCCGCCCGCAGCCAGTCGGCGAAGCTGCCCGCCTGAGCGTTCAGGGTCTCCCCCGCCCCGGCGGCGAGGAAGGCGGCAGCTTTGGCGAAGGGGTTGGACGTCCGGCCAATGCCCAGCGGAACCGTCAAGATCAGCTTATCCTGCGCCCGGGTGAGGGCTACATACAAAAGCCGCATCTGCTCGCTCCGCATCTCGGCGGCATGGACCGTGGAGAGGGCGGTGTAGGCCGCCGTCTTATAGGCCCCCTCGCCGCCCTCGGGACGGAGACGGAGACCCGCGCCGCAGACGCGGTGGAGCAGGACGGGCTGGCGGGTGTCGGCGGCGTTGAACTGCCGGGCCGTGTCGGCCACGAACACCACCGGGAACTGCAAGCCCTTGGAGCGGTGGATGGTCATGATGGTGACGCAGCCGGGCCGCGCCCCGCCGGGGGCAGTCTCCTGCCCGGTGGAGCTCGCCAGCGTGGCCGCGTCGATGGCACGGACGAGGGCCGAGATGCCGCCCGCGCCCGCCCCGGCGCAGAAGGAGGCGAAACGCCGCGCGTCCTCCCGGCGGCGCTGGCCGTTCTCCATGGCACCGAGGGCGGCGAGGTAGCCGGTGGAAACAAAAATTTCTTCCAGCAGTTCCTCCACCGGCACGCTCCGGGCCATCCGGCGCAGGGCCGTCAGACGCTGGTAGAACGCCTGCACCCGGCGGGTGAAGTCATCCTCCGCCCCGCTCTGGACGGCCTGTAAAACTGCGCCGTAGAGGCTGATGCGGGTGTGCTTATCGGGTGTCTGCGCACCGGCCCGGAGACGGACGAGGTCGTCGTCCGTAAAGCCGAACATCGGCCCCAGCATGGCGGCAGCGAGATAGATGTCCTGCGCGGGGTTGTCGATGACCCGCAGCAGGGCAATGAGGGGGCGGATGTGGGGCGCGTCCAGCAGGTTCTCCCGGGCGTCGGCGTAGACCGGGATGCCCCGGGCCGTCAGGGCCTCGGCGTAGGCCGGGAAGTCGCCTCTCGCCGCCAGCAGGACACAGCAGTCCTCGTACTGCACCGGGCGGGTGGTGCCGCCGTCCCGCACCGGCTCGCCGGAGGCCACCATCGCCTCGATGCGGTCGGCGATATACTGTGCATCCGTCTCGGCGGCATCGTCGGGCAGGAAGTGGGCCTCCACACTGCCCTCGTACGCGCCGGGTGCGCCGCAGACGAGGCGCTGTCCGTCGCCGTAGGCCGTGTCGCCCAGAGCAGGCGTCATGAGCTGTTCGAAGATAAAGTTGATGCCCGCCACCACCTGCGGGGCAGAGCGGAAGTTGGCGTCCAGCGCCAGCATGGCGTTCTCGCCGGGCCTGCCGTCTTCGGGCCGGGGGCGGGCCTCGCCGCCGGGCAGGAGGGGCCAGCTCTCCAGCTTTTCCCGGAAGATGCTGGGGTCCGCCTGACGGAAGCGGTAGATGCTCTGCTTTAAGTCGCCCACGAGGAAGAGGTCATCCCCTGCCGGGCTGGCCAGACAGCGGTAAAGGGCGTCCTGCAGGGCGTTCGTGTCCTGATACTCATCCACCATGACGGCGGCGTAGCCCTGCCGGATGCCCTGACACAGCTCGGTGGGCTGGCCGTCGGCGTCCCGCAGGAGCCGCAGGGCCAGATGCTCGAAGTCGCTGAATTCCAGCAATCTTCTCTCCCGCTTCCGGGCCGCAAAGCGGACGTCAAAGTCCCGCACGGCGGCAAAGAGGGCGCGGAGGCAGGGTTCGGCAGCGCGGCGGTCAAGCTCGGCTTCGTCGAGGCTGCAACTGATGAGATCTTCGATTTTCTCAAAGAGCTTCGCGGCCTCGTCGGCCCGGGTCTTGACGGCGTCCTTGTGCTCACCGGTGAGCCGCTTTTTCATATTTTTGAGGCCGGGGGCCTGTTCCATGCCGAGGACGTAGGGCGTCAGCCTGTCGTAGAGGGGCGTCCATTCCCCCGCCCCGGCCAGACGCTCCACCTCGCCCAGCAGGGCGGCGGAGTTTTCCAGCCGCTCGAGGGGTTCGGCGAACTTCTCGTTCGCTGCCGCCACGGCCTTTTCCTTGGCGGCAGGGGTCTTTTTGCTGGCCTCGGCGTCGGCCTGCGCAGTCACGAAGTCCTCCCTGCAGTCGTTCAGCGCGGCGCAGAGCAGCTCCTTCGCAGCCCGGGCAGAGCGGGCGGCCTCCTGCATCAGAATATCATGCCAGCAGGTGCGGGCAAAGCCGTTCTCATCCTGCCACGGGGCCAGCATCTCGTCCAGCTTTTTATCGTAGTCCGGCAGGGCGCGGAGGAAGTCATAGACCTGCAAAACAGCCTCCCCCGCCGCCTTGTCGGTGCGGCCCTTGCCGTAGAGGTCGGCGAAGGCGCAGAAGTCCGCATCCTGATAGGCCGCTTCCAGCGTCTCGGAGAGGGCCGCGTTCCGCAGCATCTCCACGCTGCCAGGGTCGGCAGGGGTGAAGTCCGGCGGGATGTCCAGCGCCTGAAAGTGCTTGTGGAGCAGGTCGAGGCAGAAGGCGTCGATGGTGCAGATGGGGGCTCTCTGCAACAGCATCCGCTGGCGGCGGAGGGCCGTGTTGCCCGGCTCTGCCTGACTGCGGCGGAGCAGCGCCTGCCCGATGCGGGCGCGGAGCTCTGCGGCGGCGGCGTTGGTGAAGGTGACGATGAGGAGCCGGTCGGCGTCCACGGGATGTTCCGGGTCGGTGATGAGCCGGACGGCCCGCTCCGTCAGCACGGCGGTCTTGCCGCTGCCGGCGGCGGCGCTCACCAGCAGCGCACCGCCCCGGTCGTCGATGGCGGCACGCTGGGCCGGGGTCCATTTTGTCTCGCTCACTGGTCTTCCTCCTTTTTCTCTTCCGGTTCAAAAGGCTTTGCAGGGGCGTCCAGCGCCCGCTCTCCGATGCCGTCCTCATGGCAGCAGATGAAGCCGTAGTCACACCACCGGCAGGGGCTGCGGCCCGTGACCAGCGGCTCGGCGGCGATGCAGCCGCCGTAGAGCTGTTCGCCCATCTGGGTCACAAGGTCGTCCAGATGGAGCTGGATGCGGGAGAGCTTGGCCTTGTCGGCACGTTTCTCTTTCTGGTAAGGGCTGGGTACACCGTTGCGGAAGCTGAAGGGCAGATACCGCCCCGTCTCCTCGGCGTCCATGGCGTCGAAGACCTTCTGCTCGTCCCGGACGAGGCCGTCCAGCTTATATTCCATGCTCTGAGCGGCCTTTCCCCGGGTGGTCGTCTCGGGGGCCGGGTCGGCCAGCAGGTACAGCACACCCGCAGGTTCTGCCCCGGTGAATCGTCCGTCGGCGTCCCGGGTCAGGCTGAACAGGTAGAGCAGCATCTGACAGTCGAGGCCGCAGTAGACTTCCCGCAGGTCGAGCTTTTTCGTGCCGGTCTTATAGTCCACCACCCGCACCCAGCGGGTGCCGTCGTCCTCGATCCACTCGTCGGCGCGGTCCACAGTGCCGATAAGCTGCACCGTCCGGCCATCCGAGAGGCGGTAGGTCTGGCCCCGCACGGCGTCCTCGCCGGGGCCGATCTTCAGCTCACAGGCCACCGGTTTGAAGCTGGACTGGCGCTGTTCATCCCGCAGGTAGCAAAGCAGGCCCGTCATGCTCTTTTTGAGGCGGGAGAGCAGATAGGTGAAGCGGGCCGTGTCCTCGGGGAGGTAGCGCTTTGCGTACTCATCTACGAGAAGCCCGGCCAGCGCCGCCATGGCCTCGTCGTCGAGGTCGAGGAAGGGCTGTAAGCCAGCGCAGGGGTTGTCAGGGCCGGGGTGGGGGTCGAGGGCCATCTGGAGCACCCAGTGCATGAGGGTGCCGCTCTGGTCGGCGGAGAGCTCGGCCCGCTTCCGGGGTCGCAGACCCAGCACGTACTGCAGGAAATAGCCGTACCGGCAGGTGTAGTATTTTTCGAGCTGACTGGGCGAGATGCGGAGCCGCCGGCCCAGCAGCGTTTCCAGTGCCTCGAGGTCACTGACCTGACGGGGGCTGCGGCCCGCCATCCGGCGCAGGAGGGCGAGGCCCTCGGGTTCTGCCCCGCCGGGGACATGAAGGGCCTCGGTGAGGCTGGCGCGTTCGGTCTCCGTCAGGGGCCAGCCGCCGCCCAGCACGTCGAGGCCGTCGGCGGCAGTGGCGGCAAGGTCGGTCAGGTCGAGTTCCGGCGCACCCGGTCTCAGCACGTCCACGATGGGCTCGAGGGCGGCGCAGAGGGTCTGGCCCTGCCCCTTCGGCCAGCTGAGCCAGAGGCCTCTGGCCGGGGCGGTGAGGGCCTTATAAAAGCAGACCTGTTCCCGCACCACCCGGTTCTCGAAGCAGTCCGGAAGCTCGATCTCCTGCGCCATCAGGGCGTCGCGGTCGGCGTGGGTCAGCAGGCCCGTCTCGCCGGGCGCGGCGGGGAATTCGCCCTCGGAGAGGCCCAGCACAAAGACATAGTCCGGTGCGTCAAGGCGCATCTTGCCTGCGCTGGCCAGCACCACGGCGTCCAGCGTCTGGGGGATGTGGCCGAGGTCGGACGAGCGCAGCAGCAGCCCGAACAGCTCTTCGTACTCGGGGATGGTGACGCTCTGGCCACCCAGCAGGCCTGCCATCTCGTCCAGCAGTGCCATGACCACGTTCCACTCCCGGGCGGCTTCCTCGGCGGCGGGGATGCCCCGCTCGGCCCGGATGGCCTCCACCTGCGCGGCCTGAGCGTCCTCCGCGCCCAGCTCCTTCAGGCAGAAGTAAAGGGCACGGCTCATCTGCTCGGCGTTGGCAGAGCGGAGCTTCGCGCGCAGGCCGTCGGCGGCGGTGACGAGAAGGGCGCGGGCCTTTTCGGCCCGGGCAAGGTTTTCTCTGTCCTCGTCGGTGGGCTCCACATCGCCGAAGCCCCGGGGGTTCTTCTCGAAGGGCGCGCGCCACGCCGCCGCATTCGGCGACCAGGTGTAGGCGTAGTTCTCAAGGGCGCAGACCTCTTCCTCGGTGAGGGCGCAGAGGCCGGTCTTGGCCAGGGTGGTGAGCTGTTCCGTCAGCTCCGCACCCCGGGCAATGGCCAGCAGACACCGCACCGCCGTGGCCGGGGCGCTGAACTCGGGCGTCGTCGGCTCGTCGCAGTAGAGGGGGATGTCCGCCATCCGGAACTCGTACTTCACGGCGGCGCGGTATTTCGAGATGTCGCGGCAGACCACCGCCACCTTCCCGCAGCGGACGCCCTGCCGCATGAGGCGGCGGATGGCAGCAGCGGCGGCGCGGGCTTCTTCCTCCCGGCTGGGGGCGGCGAATAATTTTATTTCCGGACAGGCCGGAGGCGGGTCACACCGGCCCGTGGCCAGCAGCTGGGCCGCAGCGGCAAGGCCGGGGGCGTCGGCGTGGCGCACGTCCCGGCGCAGCAGTTCCGGCACGGCCACCGCAGTGCCGTTCCGGCGGGCCAGCTGGCGCAGCTGCGCCGCCACCTGTTTCGCGCCGGAGAAAAGGCTCATGTCCCCCGGCACGAGAGGGGTGCCGTCGTCGCAGAGGGCCACCGTCACGGTGGGCAGCGAGGCCAGCAGAGCGCCCATCAGCCGCTTTTTCGGGGCGTTGAAGGTGTCGAACTCGTCGATGAAGACAGCCCTGTCCCGCAGGAACTCCGGCAGTTCGCCCCGGGCCAGTGCGGCCTCGAGGCGGGATGCGGCCAGCTCCAGCCGGTCGGAGGGGTCCATGCCTGTCCCGGCCAGCAGGGTCTCGTAGCCCTGAAAGATGAGGGCCAGTTCGCTGAGCTTGGCGCTGTCGGTGCCGCAGTCCTGCGCCAGCTCATAGAGCTGCCGGCCCGAGAGACCCGCGCTCTTGAGCTCGTCGATGGTCTCGGCAGCCATCTGGCAGAAAGCGGCCGAGCGGCGGTGGCGGTAATAGTAATGGACGTTGTCCTGCAGTTCCTCGAGGGCGCGGCGCACCAGCACGGCCCGGCCCGCGTCGCTGAGGGTCTGGACGGCAGAGCCGCCCTCCGCCGACAGGATATGCTCGGCGAGGCTGGTGAAGGAAAAGCTCTCCACCAGTCCGCTCAGCGCGTCGCCCATCTCCCGGTGGATGCGGCCCTCGGTGGACGAGGTGAACTGCTCCGGCACCAGCAGGATGCTCTTCTCCCCCGCCTCAGCCCGCGCCCGGATGCGCTGGTACAGCAGGGTGGTCTTTCCGCTGCCGGAGCCGCCTAAAAGTAGTTTTAACATGGTGAATCTCTCCGTTGGGTCAGTTTTCTATCGTGGGCGGCTTGCCCTCATTTTTCTATCATTGTACCACAAAATTGCAGCGACATCTATTCTGTGGTACAATGAAGAAAAAATCATCTCAGAAAGAGGACACCTGCATGAAAATTTTAGCAGTAGATTACGGCGACAGCCGCACCGGCCTCGCCACCTGCGACCGCACCGAGTTCCTGACTTCCCCCATCACGCCTCAGATCACCGTCAAGGCCCGGGACAAAGTCGCCGCCAGGGTCTGCGAGGTGGCAAAGGAAATCGAAGCCGAGCTCATCGTCATCGGCCTGCCGCTGAACATGGACGGCACCGAGGGCGAGCGCGCCCGCAAGAGCCGCAAGCTGGCCAAGACTGTTGAGATCTGGAGCGGCCTGCCCGTCCGGATGTGGGACGAACGCCAGACCACCTGCGCCGCTGCTGACCTCCTCGACGAGAGCGGCACCTTCGGCGCAAAACGGAAAAGCATCCTCGACTCGGTGAGCGCGACGGTCATTCTGGACGACTACCTCGCATGGCGGAAGGAGCATCCGGGGGAGGTCTGAACGCCCCCGCCGCCCCTGTGGCAAAGTTTCTTTGCGAAGTCCGGACAGTTCGTTGCAAAGTCTGCAGAAAATCGTCGTTTTCCGGTTTGTTTTCACAATTTTCCTGAGCCGAATTTGTATAGTTTTCCGGCTTGACAGCACCGGCTCTTCTCCGATAAAATGAGGGTAGAAGAACTCCCTGACCAGATGGCCGGAGAGGACGCTTCTTCATGAGAAAAAACAACTGGACTCACCAAAACAAAAACGATTGGAGGCAACCCACATGACAAAACTGAGAAAGCTGACTGCCCTGCTTCTGGCCGGTGCACTGACCCTTCTGCTCCTGACCGCCTGCAGCGGTGGCGGCGGTTCTTCCGGCCCGGAGGCCCAAGCCGAAGCCGAGGTGATGCGGGCCATCAACAACGGCCGCACCAAAGGCCACGCCGTGGCCCTGAGCAATGACCCTGATATGCGGGAAGTTGCCGCAGCCAATCTGGACGCCAAACTGAAGGGCAACTTTAGAGGATACACAGGCTACCACGAAGTAAAGTACGATGAAAAAACTTCGACCCTGACCCTCATCGCCCAATACGATTATAAGGACACTACCTTGGAAAAACTCATTGGTTACATCACCGAGAACAATGAGGCTTCTAACCTGAAGTTCAATCTTTCCAGCAACTGGGCCAAGGTAGGCGTAGCAGCCGAAACCTATCAGGGGAAGACCTACATCGCCATCACTCTACAGGTAAAGAAGACCTAACCTGTCCCTTTTCCCTTATAAACGCAGATCACCCGCCAGTTGGCGGGTGATTTTTTTGCAGCCGTCCACCGCCCGGAGGGCGGAAAAGCAGCTTCTTATTCAAATTTCGTGATGGTCACACTGTTGATGGTGACAGCCTCCGTCGGGCGCTGATTTTCGTCCACGCCGGTCTGGGCGATGGTGTCCACCACTTCCATCCCCTCGTACACCTGCCCGAAAACAGTGTCGGTGTAGTCGAGGTAGGGTGCGCCGCCCGCCGTCTGGTAGGCGTTCACCACGTCGGCCCGCCAGCCGGCGGCGTTCATCTGGTCGATGAGCTCCTGCGTCACCGAGCTGCCGCCCGGCAGAGTCTCCATGACATAGAAGACGCTGGCGCAGTCGCCGGAGGCGTCCGCTGCGGCACAGAGTGCGCCGGAATAGTGATGGAGCTTATCGGTGGTCTCGGCGGAGAAACGGTTCCCGTTCCAGATGGTGGTGCCTCTGCCGTCCGCGCCCTGCCCGGCCTCCACCACGAAGTCCTTCTCCACCCGGGTGACGGTCAGTCCGTTGTAAAAGCCCTGCTGGGCCAATGTCGTGAAGTTCTGCACGGCCTGCGGGGCCTCGGTGGAAAAAAGCACTGCTTTGAACACGCCTGCCGAGGTATCGAACACCGCGATGGTGTCCCCCGCCGCCGGGTGGGTGAACTGCAGTTCTGCCGACTCCACAGCCGGGCGGCTGACCGTCTGCACCGTGCCGGCCTTCCCGCCCTGGATGCTGGAGAGAATATTATGTGCACTGCATCCGGCCAGAACTGCCGTCAGGGCCAGTGCCGCCATTATTTTTTTCAAGGCTCTCATGAGCGGGCCTCCCTGTCCATATATTATAGCAAAGATGGCTTTTCAAAAGCTATCGCTATAGTATATCACATTCCGGCCCGGGAAGCGAGAGGAAAAAGCGTGAAAATTTGTTATTGGATTTCTATGCGAAAAACATCTTGACGAGCGGGCAAAAAAACGCTACACTATAGGCGTACCCGGAACCCACAGCTCAGAAGGAGCAGAGCAGGCAGGGTGTGACAGTTATTCCATTTTTTAGATATTTGACAGGAGAACGTGACTTATGGCAGAAGATATGAACAAGTCCGCCGCTGAGACCGAAGAGGAATATCAGCCTGACCTGATGACCCTCGAGGATGAGGACGGCAATGAGGTCACGTTTGAAGTGATCGACGCTCTGGACCATAAGGGCGTGCATTACCTGGCCGTTGTCGAATACGCCGAGAATGAGGAAGACCTGGACGAGGACGCCCAGCTGGTCATCCTGAGCGTCGGCGAGGACGACGAGGGCGAGTATCTCGATGTGGTCGAGGACGATGAGACCCTGCTGGAAGTCAGCAAGCTGTTCGAGAAGCGTCTGAGCGACCAGTTCGAGATCGAGTGATTTCTCAGCAAAGACTTCCTGCCCGGCACGATTTGTTGCGGTTTATATGATCCTACTAATCATTCAACGGGAGCTTGGAGTTCGTCGGTGGATTGCAGACCTCCCCGTCATGGGTCGACCATGAAGGCTCGATGAGGAAGCGCGAAACCGGAGACAGAGCACCCACCTGTCCGCAAGGGTAGGTTTGATTGCCGCAGACGTCCGGGCGGGATTCTTTATAGGTATTAAAAAGGCTCTCGTGCCGTATTTCCTGCCGGCATGAGAGCCTTTTTCTTTTGTCTCTACTCCCCGGTCTCGTCTGTAAACAGGCCCGGGATACCGCAGATAGCGGCCACGCCCACCAGCGTGAACACGATGCGTGACCAGATGGACGCGCTGCCGCCCAGCAGCCAGCCGACGAAGTCGAACTGGAACAGGCCCACAAGGCCCCAGTTGATGCCGCCGACGATCATGAGGATGAGACAGATTTTATAAAAGGTCTGCACAAAAAGACCCTCCTTCCTTTGGGCAGTATGCCCGACGGGAAGGAGGGTTATGCATTTTATAGGGTCAGCGCCGCTCGAAAGCCTCTCCCTCTGGGAGCAACGGTGACGACCGCCGCCAGTGGCGGAAACAGGGAGAAGCTGTTGGGGCCGCGGCCAGCAGGATGCAAGCGACAGCGAAGCAGACGCTGGGAGCCGCAACCCGGGCTCCTTATTATTTTTTTTTTCGACAAAAAGATATGTCAAATCGAAAAGAGCCTCCCCTTTCGGGAGGCTCTTCCGTCTTCGCGTCACGCGGCAGGGAACATCTTTTCCCAGGTGTCCTTGCCCACGGAGCCGTCGGAGGTCAGGCTGTGGCGGGTCTGGTAGCGCTTGACGGCGGCGACGGTGCTGGCACCGAACTTGCCGTCGGTGGTGAGCCGCTCGCCCTCGGCGTTGAGCTTCTGCTGCACCAGCCGGACGCAGCCGCCTGCGCTGCCGCTCCGCAGCACGATGCCGGGGTAGGGGACGATGAGGCTGTGCTTGGCCGTGTAGCGGGCGTAGAGCACGTTCCAGGTGTTCGCGCCCACTTTGCCGTCCTCTTTGAGGCCGTACCGGAGCTGGAACTCCCGGACAGCCTTCTCGGCGTTTGCGCCGAACTTTCCGTCCACGGTGAGGGCGGCGTGCCAGGTGCAGCTGTCCCGGATGCCGTTGAGCCAGGTCTGCACAAGGGCCACGTCCGGGCCGGAGCTGCCGCGCTGGATAAGCGAGTAGTAAGCAGGAATTGCCATAGTATTGTCACACTCCTTCCGCGCTCATCCTATGCGGCGTGCCGATGGCCTGTTCACCCGGCCAGCACCACGTCCTCCCGGGGCGCGGTGAGGCCGCCCCACCACTCCACGAACCGGAACCGGACGATATACTCCCCGCAGACAAGGTCATTTTCGGCAGGCGTGTCGTACCCGCCGCAGGCTGACCGGCAGAGCCCCGGGTAGAGCACACACCACCAGTTCCGGCCTGCCCGCCGCGTCCCGATGTCCAGCCGCACCGCGTCGTACCGCCCGGCGGGCAGAGCCCCGCCGTCATAGCGCCGGGTGGGAAAGTACATATTCACGAGGCAGGCTTTCACCGGTGTACGGATGCCGAGAGAGGCCAGTGTCTGGCGGGCCGTCAGCTCGAAGCGGACGAGATTTTCCACCGCCCACGCCCGGGCATCGGCCCGGCTGTCCGCCGGGCAGGCTTCGCCGGTGAGGACCAGCACGGCGTCCCGGACAGCCAGCTTCGCGCTCTGGTCGCGCACGGAGTCGGTGTCGGCCCGGATGTGGAGCCGCAGGGTGTCGGCGGCAAGCTGATCGGCGGTGGTGAGCTGGCTCTGCGCCCAGCCTGCCCCCAGCGACAGTAGAAGACAGAACAGCAGCGAGGCGCACAGCGCCCCCATTTCGCGGCGGGATAACATAAAAAACAGGCCCCCTCATGGAAAGTTTATCCAGAGGATGGGCCTGTTTTTAGAAAATTATTCTTTAATTCTTCAGCGACTGCATCGGGGCGGGGAGTCTGCCGCCGCGGTTGATGAAGACGGAGGGGTCACGCTGGTTGACCGGCATGATGGGGCCGTAGCCCAGCAGGCCGCCGAAGTCCAGCACTTCGCCCGCCTTGCGGCCGATGGCCGGGATGACGCGGACGGCGGTGGTCTTGCTGTTGACCATGCCGATGGCGGCTTCGTCGGCGATGAGGGCGCTGATGACGGCAGGGGTGGTGTCGCCGGGGATGATGACCATGTCGATGCCCACAGAGCAGACAGCCGTCATGGCCTCCAGCTTTTCAATGGTGAGACAGCCGCACTCGGCGGCGTGGATCATGCCGTCGTCCTCGCTGACGGGGATGAAAGCGCCCGACAGGCCGCCAACGTGGTTGGAGGCCATGACGCCGCCCTTCTTGACAGCGTCGTTGAGCAGGGCAAGGCAGGCAGTGGTGCCGCAGCAACCACAGGTCTCAAGGCCCATTTCCTCGAGGATGTTGGCCACGCTGTCGCCCACAGCGGGGGTGGGGGCCAGCGACAGGTCGATGATGCCGGCGGGTACGCCCAGCTCCTTGGAGGCGAGGTTTGCCACCAGCTGACCTACGCGGGTGATCTTGAAGGCGGTGCGCTTCACCAGCTCGGCCACCTGGTCGATGGGGGCATCCTTGGGCAGCCGGGCCAGCGCGGCGCGGACCGCGCCGGGGCCGGAGACACCGACGTGGATCTCGCAGTCGGGCTCACCGGGGCCGTGGAAGGCACCCGCCATAAAGGGATTGTCCTCGGGCGCGTTGCAGAAGACCACAAGCTTTGCTGCGCCGATGCACTGACGGTCGGCGGTGAGCTCGCTGGCCTTCTTGACGGCCTCGCCCATCAGCTTGATGGCGTCCATGTTCAGGCCCGCCTTGGTGGCACCGATGTTCACCGAGCTGCAGACGATGTCCGTCTCGGCCAGTGCGCGGGGGATGGACTCGATGAGGCGCAGGTCGCCCGCCGAGAAGCCCTTGTGGACGAGGGCGGTGTAGCCGCCCACGAAGTTGACGCCCACCTTCTTGCCGGCGGCGTCCAGCGTCTTGGCAAAGTCCACCGGGTCGGCGTCCGGGCAGGCACCCAGCAGCATGGCGATGGGGGTGACGCTGATGCGCTTGTTGATGATGGGGATGCCGTACTCGGCGCTGATGTGCTCCACAGCCGGAACGAGCCGGGCGGCGCGGGTGGTGATCTTGTTATAGATTTTTTCGCAGGCTTTCCTGGGGTCCGGGTCGATGCAGTCCAGCAGGCTGATGCCCATGGTGACGGTGCGCACGTCCAGATTGTCCTGCGTGAACATCTCGATGGTTTCGAGGATGTCGCCGGTGTTCATCATGCTCATAGTAGTTTGCTCCTTAAATCGTGTGCATCGCGTCGAAAACTTCCTGGCGGGTGAGGTTGATCTGCATCCCCATCTCAGCGGCCAGAGCGTCCATCTTCTGGTGCAGCTCCTCGTGGGAGACGCTGCACTTGGAGATGTCCACCAGCATGATCATGGCGAACATGCCCTGCAGGATGCTCTGGGTGACGTCCTCGATGTTGATGTTCAGCTCACAGCAAAGGCCCGAGACACGGGCGACGACGCCCACGGTGTCGTGGCCGATGACGGTAATGAATGCTTTCATAATTCCTACCCCTTCTATATAAATGTTGACAGAACGAAAGGCTCTCCCCTTGGGAGAGGCTTACTCACCTCAAGTATAGCAGATTTCACGAAAAATGAACACTCTTTTTGGAAAAAAGAGCAGGGGAAAAGGGAAAAAGAATGTCTATCTCCGGCAGAACTTGCAAAAACCAGATGCAAACTGCCGGGCAGTGTGCTATACTTATCTACAAATATCGCCACAGGCTGAACAAAGGAGAGACAACGATGGAACAGCTTCTGAAGATCCTTGAAGACAATGCCCGGATGTCGGTGGAGGACATCGCGGCCATGCTGAATAAATCCCCCGCCGAGGTGGCGGCTATGATAGATCTGGCCCGGGCGCAGGGCATCATCAAGGGCTACAAGACCCTCGTGGACTGGGAGAAGGCCGGCGTGAACCGGGTGGAAGCCGTCATCGAGCTGAACGTCAGCCCCAAGAAGAGCCGCGGCTTTGACGAAATTGCCGCCACCATCGCCTCCTTTGACGAGGTGGAGAGCGTGCTGCTGATGAGCGGCGGCTACGACCTGCAGCTGGTCATCAAGGGCCAGACCTTCCAGGAGATCGCCCT